>Ga0268299_1000670_pt1 | contig 93159 bp, 68 predicted proteins | sample NOBtaG_FD_193484 | JGI IMG/M metagenome (GOLD analysis project Ga0268299, IMG submission 193484) | Activated sludge microbial communities from bioreactor in Nijmegen, Gelderland, Netherland - NOB reactor | ecosystem: Engineered > Bioreactor > Aerobic > Activated sludge | place: Netherlands...
CATTGCAGGGGGCCTGGTCCGCCGGTGCATTGATCGTCGCGGCCAGAGTAATCGCGTCGCAGTCGTCGGGAATCAGGTTGGCGTCGCAGTCATTGACCCCAAGTTGGCAGTCATCGGGGACGAAATCGCTGTTGCAGTCGTTGCCGGCGAGTTCACAGCTGTCGGGAATCTCGTTGGCATTGCAGTCGGGCAGTTCGCACTCGTCCGGCACGCCGTTCGCGTTGCAGTCGAGACTCTGACCGCAGCCGGGAACGTTGCAGCCGGTCAACCCGCAATCGAGATCGCATTCATCGTTGATGCCGCTGCCGTTGCAGTCGCCGAAGGCATTTCCGCCGGAGACGACCAGCGCGTAGTCGACGTCCATCTGCGGTGTTTCCACGTGGCCATCCTGGTTGATCTGCGCCGCGATGACTTCAATCGTCCACAGGCCGGAAGTCGGGTTCTGGACAAACACGTTTTCCACTGTGTCGATCGTGTTTGGCGAGCCGCCCGAAGTGGACCAGTTGCCCGAAAGCAACCCATTGTTGCCGTAGTAGATCGTCCCCGTCGGCGACGTGACTTTCAGCGTCAGGTCATTGATCCGGTGCTGCAGCGCGGACGTGGTGCCCTGCAGATCGGTCCAGACCAGCGTGGCCTTGAGTTCATCGTGGTTCGGCAGCCCGTTGACGATCTGCACGGAATAGCTGTGCGACTGCAGCGCGGTGAGCAGTTCGGTTTCGTCGATGATCAGGATGTTGTTGCGCATGTCGTACAGCCGCTGGACATTCACCAATCCCCAACCCTGGTGCGTACGTGTCAGGTCATGGCCCGTACCGCTAAAAGTGTACGAACGCGCCGTGTTGATCATCACCGCCTTCGCGGTCGAGGCGTGTGCCCGCTCCTGGAAGACCGTGCCGCCAGAGACCGCGTTGCCGAACAGGCCGTCCTTCCACATTTCGAAAAACAGGCCGAAATGACCGGCGGTTTCGGGCGTCGCGGCGCTGGTGCCGCCGAATCCGCTGGTGTAGTTACTGCCGGACGTCGTCGTCAGGATACTGTCGTACCAGAACGACAGATCCGGCTTGATGCGGCCATCCTCAGCCGGGCCGATGCTCGCGTTGGACCCCGGTCCATTCCACGCGTCGTTCGCCAGGTTCTGATCGTTGAAGTGATAAATGCCGCCAACCGAAACGATGTTCTTGCCCCACGCCTCGCGCAGTGAATCCTGATTATCGTAATTGCCCTGGCCCTGCAGGATCACGATGTCGTAATCGAACACGATTCGGTCCAGTTCGCTGGATGCCGTCGTGTAGTTCCGTGCGAAAGGCGCGGTGCCCCAGCTGTTCGACTGGAACACGCAGTTGTACGGAGACGAAACCAGCTCCAACGCGTCGGTGTACCGGTTCGGCGGCGCCCACACCGAGAATATTCCCACTCCAGTGTGCAGAATGCCGCGCCCATTGGCATTGCCAGTACCATCTCCAAACGTAATGCCAAACGTGGCTGTGCCGTGGCTGTCGTCCGGACCGGGACGACGAATGACCAGTCGGCCGGCGAACGCGGGATGCGAAGTCTGGCATCCGGCGTCCATGATTTCGCCGCGCACACCCGTGCCCGTGTAACCCGCTACCGATTGCACATACGTCGCGCCGCCCACGGCCCGGACGTTGTTCATCGCCGCGACCGGTGGTCCCCAGCGATCGATGTAGACGACTTCATTCCGTTCGGCGACTGCCGCCAACTGCTCGCCGGACAATGTCGCCTCGAGAATAATGCCCAACGGATCGCGATCGTGAACAATTCCGCCAAGTTCATCGATGGCTGCTGCCAGAGCAATCTTTTGCGCGCCGTCGGCGTCGAAAACCTCCACCCGGTAGCGCTGCACGCCCAGCGGCGGCGCCTGGCCCGCAAGGCTCATGCGTAGCGGTTCCTCCAGCCGGTACTCCGCCAGATACGGCGTGATCGCGCGGACGTAAGGCAGCAACGCAACCTGCGCCTGCGCCCCCGGGCTCATCTCCACAATGTATGCGTGATGCGCCAAATAGTGCCGCACCGTTCCGCCCAGCGCCGTGATCTGCCGGCGGAATACCTCCATCGGCTGAGCGACGAACTGTACGATGTGCAGGTTGCCCGCGCTGACGGCGGGCGCCATGTGCACCGGCGCGAGCGCCGGATCAAACTCGCCGTGTCGCAGCTTCAGCACATACGACGTCGCGGTCACCACGTCGACCGACTCGCCGTCAAGACTGATGGCGTAGTATGGCCGCGTTTCGCCCGCGATCGTTTCCTCCCAGGTCATGATCCGCGCGGGCGCCTGGTCGATCTCGATCAGGCGCGCGTTCGCCACTTGCGCGGACGTCCGGCGCACGAGTTCACCGCCGGGCAGACGCAGCAAGGTGTCAGAGTCGCCGCGTTCCAACGTAACTTGCGGCGCGGCCGACTGCGCCGCCGCCGTCTCGATATTCAGCCCAAACGCTACGGTCAGTGCCAGCGCTGCGAACGCGCCCGCCTTGAAGTGCCCTGTCCCGCGGTGATTCCGATTCAGTTCAGCCGTCATGCACCTGTTCCTGGTTGTTCACCCGCGCGCCGTACGTGTATGCGCAGACGACGCGCCGACCCCGACCTGGCGCTCAGCGCCGCGTTCCTGACTTTGAGGACGTTTGGTTGACGCAGCCCAATTGCACTCTTCCAACCCCCATCCGTAATCTACGCGGACGTGTCCATGCGTTCAACAACCGATTACGCAATCTTTGCGCTGCACTCGCGGGTTTACGTCGATGTTTCATCGTGTGTGCGTCCGGCGTATGTCCGGCCGCGCCGCGAGACTCTTCAGTGACGGTGCGCAGCGCGGTCAAAATGGTGTTTTCCCAAGATGGGCCGACGGCTGCATGCGCGCCCGGTTGCGCTCGTGTCAGGCTTGTCGGCCGGTGGCCCGGGTAGCCGCAGTATCCTCCCGCTGGCAAGAGCCCTGGAAACTGGCCGGGCCCGTTCCGGGCCGGAATGCCGAAGGTTGACGGTGGGGTGGGCGGCAGGTAACTTGCCACCCAAGTACTTGCCCGCATTGACCTTGCGAGGTGCACGCGTCCGGCATGGGCATGCCGGCCACCCGTGCATCCGCCCCCGAGGTACCAGCCCACACCATGAACACCGCACGTTGGATCATGCTTATCGGATGTTTCCCGGCAGCCGGGTGCAATTTCACCTGGGACCTCAAGCCCAAGAAGCCGGACATTGAAAAAGGGTTTGTCGAGGCGACCCTCGAGGGCCTCGCCGACTCCGCCGCATACCGCGACACCATCGCCGAGCAGGGGTGGGTCGAAGGCCTCCGCTTCATGCGCGTTCGCGGCTATGGCCTCGTCGCCGGCCTGGGCAATCGCGGTTCAAGCGAGTGTCCGGAGCAGATCCGCGAGCGGCTCGTCCAGGAAATGTACAAGCGGGCGGAGTTCTCCGGCCAGGGCATCAAGCCGGCCAGAGTGTCGCCCGAACAACTCATCGATGATCTGGACACCGCGGTCGTGGTGATCGAAGGCGAGATTCCGGCTGCCGCGGACCGCGGCGAAACATTTGATGTCACCGTGCGCGCGCTGCCCGGCACGCAGACGACTTCGCTCGAAGGTGGCCGCCTGTACACCGCGGATCTGCAGATCTACCGCGAGGTCGGTTCCGGTTCGGTGGTCGAGGGGCAGACGCTGGCGGTGGCGGCGGGGCCGGTCTTCATCAACCCGTTCTCCAGGGATCGCGAGGAAACGATTCAACTCACTACGCGCGAGGCGACGGTGATCGGCGGCGGCAAAGTGACCGAGCCGCGCCGCTTGCGCTTCGTGCTCAGCCGCCCTTCGTTCCAGCGCGTGCGGCACATTGCGAGTACGATCAATTCTCGTTTTCCCAGTCACAAAAAGGTCGCCCGCGCGACCACGCCCTCATACATCGAGCTGAGTGTTCCGCCGGAGTTTCGCGACGATCCCTTCCACTTCCTGGCTCTGGTCCGGCACCTGTTCCTGCCGCAGCGCCCCGGTTTCGTCGACGAGCGCACCCGGAACCTTGCGGAAGAGATCCTTGAGTCCGGCGCGCCCCACGCCGACATCGCGCTGGCCTGGGAGGGCATTGGCCGCACGGCGCTGCCCATCGTGCAGAAACTCTATACGCATGAACGCGAGCACGCGCGCTTCTACGCGGCGATCGCCGGCTTGCGCCTGGGAGACGACGTCGCCGTCGAGGTCATTGCCGCCGTCGCCCAAGACGAGCGCAGCACCTACCGCCTCACCGCGATCGAGGAAATGGGCCGGGCGCGTCGGTCCTTTCGCGCGGCCGGCGCGCTGCGCCGCCTGCTCGACGATCCCGACCCGCGAATCCGCGTCGAAGCCTACGAAGCGCTGCTGGCGCGCGGCGACACGCTGATTCGCAGTGAACAGATCGGCAACTCCAATTTCGTGCTTGACCAGGTGCCCTCGGCAGCCGGCAATCTGATCTACGTGCGCCGCACGGGCGATCAGCGCATCGCGCTGCTGGGCACCGCGCTGACCTGCGGCAGGCCGGTCTATTACCGTGATCGCAATGAGATGATCACCATCACCGCCAGCGCCGGCGCGGACCGCCTCACGTTGATCCGTCGCACGCCTTTCGGAAACCAGCAGTCCCCGCCGCTGCCCGCGGAGCCGGACTTGCCCGCGCTCATCCGAATGCTGGGGGACGACCCGGTGGCCACCAGCGTCACGGATGTACACGGCCTGGCCCTCGACTATTCAACGCTCGCGCGTTTGTTATACGACCTGTGCGCCAGCGAAGCGATCAACGCCGATTTCATGATGCAGACCCCAAGCGTGACCGAACTTTTCGGCCCGCAGAACACCGGCGGTCGCGAGGAGTCTGATCTGTAATCGCGTGGTCTCGTCATGGACCCGTCTTCGCGTACAATGCTCGCATGAAACGACGGACCGGACCGGCGGCCTGGATGGCCTATGCCCTGGCGCGGGTGCTCATCGCCATCCTGCGCGTCTTCCCGGTGAGCTGGAATCTCGTGACCGCGCGGATCTTCGCGCGGATCTGGTGGTACGTGTTTCCGCGTCACCGCCGCCGCGCGTGCGCGCACATTCGGATGGCCCTGGGGCAGGATTTGCCGGAGCCGGAGGTCCGCCGGCTGGCGCTGCGATCGCTGGAAGCCCTGACCATGCTGGCCATCGATTTCATCTTTCTTCCGCACCTGGTGAATGAACGCACCTGGGGCCGCTACATCGAGCTGCACAACATGCGCGATGCGCTGCGCATCATGCTGAACGGGCGCGGGGCGCTGCTGCTGACGCCGCACTTCGGCAACTGGGAGCTTGCCGGATATCTCCTCGCGCTGTTCGGCTTCGACGTGGCCGCGATCATGCGCCCGCTCGATAACGCCTACCTCAATGACTACGTGGTCGATGTGCGCCGGCGCACCGGCCTGGCGCTGATCGACAAGAAGGGGGCGATGGACGGCGCGGAGGACATCCTGGCCCGCGGCGGCGCGCTCGGCTTCATCGCCGACCAGAACGCGGGCAGCAAGGGCATGTTTGTCGAATTCTTCGGGATCAAGGCGTCAACCTACAAGTCCATCGGCCTGCTGGCCATGACCCGCGAGGTGCCCATCATCGTGGGCTATGCCCGCAGATTGGGAAATCGCTTTCGCTTCGAGGTCGGCGTCGAGCGCATCATCCATCCCCACGAGTGGGCGGATCGCGCCGACCCGCTCCGCTGGGTGACGCAGGAGTTCACGCGCGCAATGGAGGCGAGCATCCGCCGCGCGCCCGAGCAGTACCTCTGGATTCACCGCCGCTGGAAATCGCGGCCCAAGGGCGAAACGCAGAACCTGGTGCCCGCCTGACGCGTTCCCCCCGCGCAGCGCGCCCGCCGCGGGTTGACCACCTGGGTCGCGCGTCCTAGAATCCCGCCGCGCAATAGGGCGGTGACCGTTGACCCGCCGCAATGACGCAAGGAGCAGACCATGGCTGGTGCCGACACGTTCAAGTTCAATGACCAATCCTTCGACTCCGATGTTCTCGAGCACGATCAGCCGGTGCTGGTCGATTTCTGGGCCGAGTGGTGCGCGCCGTGCAAGGCGCTGGGGCCGACCATCGACGCCCTGGCCACCGCCTACAAGGGCAAAGTGCGCATCGGCAAGCTCGACACCGACGCGAACCCGCAGGTCTCCGCCCGCTTCGGCATCAGCGCCATCCCGACGGTCATCCTGTTCAACAACGGCGAAATCCAGGAGAAGTTCGTCGGCCTGCGCAGCGAAAAGGACTTCCGCGACGCCCTGGACGCTGCGTTGGACTGACTTCCGCTCTTGCCGGGACTCTCGTCACCTGAAAGATCACCCGCGGCGGGCGCTGTCGATGCCAGGCATCGGCCGCGCCCGCCCTTGTTTGGGTGGCAGGCGAAGCTGCCGACCATTCCGCTGGCGGCACGGCCCGCGCGGCGATAAACTCCGTTCCGTCAAATGGTTCGGGTAAACGAGTACGGATTGCGGGAACTTCGCCGGCCCTGCTGATGCCCGCAGCACGCATCAGCCAGACGTCGCGCACGCGTCATTCCCGCCACGGATATCAACTCATGGTCATCAATGTTCACGATGGGGGGTCGACACCCAACGACGGAGGATCGACGCCCAAGTCTGGCGGCGGTTGCGGCGGCGGCTGTTCCACCGGGCAATGCGGCAACGGCCTGGAAAAGGTCTACCCCACCGCCGTCGTCCGCTATGGGTACATGAAGAGTGTCGGAGAATTCCAGTATCCGGGCGACAACATGCGTTTCGGCTGCGGCGCGCAGGTGATCATCCACACCAACCGCGGCATCGAAATGGGTGAAATGGTCTCGGTGACCTGCGATGGCTGTGACAAGTGCGTCTCGCGCGATCAGATTCGCGAGTACATCAGCAACAGCGGGCCGAGCTATTTCCACTTCAGCAACGGGCGGATTCTGCGCCTGGCGACTCCCGAGGATATCTCCGATTGGGAGCACATCCGCGCCGAATCACTCCGCAAGAAGCGTTTTTGCGCGGAACAATCGGCCAAGGCCGGGCTGGACATGAAGGTGATCGAGTGCGAACACCTGTTCGGCGGCGAACGGATCATCTTCTACTTCATGGCCGAGGGGCGGATCGACTTCCGCACGCTGGTCCGCGGGCTCGCCGACGAATTCCAGACGCGCATCGAGATGCGGCAGGTGGGGGCGCGCGACGAGGCCCGCCTGCTCGCCGACTACGAAACCTGCGGCCGTGAGTGCTGCTGCAAGAATTTCCTGAAGGAACTGCGCCCGATCAGCATGAAAATGGCCAAAATGCAGAAGGCCACGCTGGATCCCGCCAAAGTGTCCGGTAGGTGCGGTCGCCTCAAGTGCTGCCTGCGCTACGAACACACCACCTACGAAGACCTCAACCGCAAGCTGCCCAACGTCGGCCGCAAAGTCTACACCGAGAACGGTCCAGCCATGGTGGTCGCCCGCCAGATTCTCACGCAGTTGCTCCAGGTGCAGACGGAGGATGGCGGGCGTTTCACTGTCGCTCTCGAGGATCTGATCGACGAAGCCCAGGCCCTGCGCCAGCAGCAGGAGCGCGCCGAAGCCGCGGCCCGTCTGGCCGCCGAGGCCCAGGCTCGACGCGAGGCAGACGCGCAGCGCAGGCGTACACCCGCTGCAAACAACGCGCGCCGTGACGATGTGCGCGACCGGGGCGGCCGCAATCGACGGACCCGCCGCCGCGCGGATCAGCCCAGGTCCGAAGGCAACCCCACCCCGGGCGCTGGCGATCCGCCGGTCGCTGGCGGGGACCGTGGTGGGGCGGACGCCTCGTCGGCAGCCGAACGGCCCGCGGGGCCTGACCGCCCCGATTTCGCGCCGGATGGTGGTGCGGGCGACGCAGGAACGCGCCGCCGCCGCCGCCGTCGCGGTCGTCGACCGCCGCGTGGCCCGCGCCCCGACGGTTCCGGGCCGGCGGCGGATGGACCGGGTGGCGATGGACCGCGTCCGGTGGAGTGACCGGCATCGGCCTATAATCCAGCGCGCAGGTGGTCCGACGTGCGAACCGGTGCAAACCGGCGCGAACGTCCCGGCGGCTGCAAGACCGTGTCATGTTCTGGCCCGCGGATTCCCAGCGACCCACATGAACGAGCCTGGTGAGAAAACACTGCAGCAGTTGGTCTCGCACGTGGGGCGCTACCCGGAGTCCGCTTACCATTTCGTGCGCGAGGGCCTGAGCTACGCGGTGCAGCGCGTGCATGGTCCGGAGTCACCCGCCCAGATCACCGTGATGCGTTACCTGCTGCGGAACGGGCTCGACCTGGCTGAGCTGCGCGAGCTGTTCGCGAATGGAAGCCTCAGCGCGCCTGTGGTCGCGGCCATCAATGAAGCGGGCGGCATCGACCGTCTGAACCGGCATGTCAGCGGTCAGGACTTGTGCTGGGGTCTGCGCGACTATGCGCTGCAGCGGTGGGGACGGCTCGCTCGCTCAGTGCTCGCCGCCTGGGACGTGCTCGAGACGTTCGACTTCGGGCGCATTGTATTCGCCATGATCGACTTTGATTTCATGCAGAAACAGCCGAGCGACACCATCGACGACTTTCGCGACGTCTTCGATTTTGCGGAGGCGTTCGACGGCTGCTACCAGATCTCATTTGAATCCTGACGCAAGTTCAGCGCCAGTCGAAGTGTTTCGCCTGGAGAGCATCCGCGCGCGGCCCACCGCGCATCGCGGCGCTTGCGCTGTTCACCAGGATGCACGCGGATCAATCGTGGGATTCGACGGCCTGCTTATTTGCCTGACCGGTCGGCCCCTGTCGCGGCTGCGTGGTCGGGGCGGCCTTGCTGGAATCCGGCAATGAATTCGCCTGTGACGACCGGTCGGGTAGTTTCGTGCCGGCGTTTTCCACGTCCTGCTTGAAACCCTGCATACCCTTCTTGAACTCGACGATGGACTGGCCCAATGAACGCGCCACGTCCGGCAAGCGCCGGCCGAAGAGCAGAAGTCCCACGAAAGCAATGACGAGCAGTTCCGCCCAGCTCGGCAGGCTGGTGAACAGGGCGAGCAGGTTCGTGGTATCGGCCATGTTATTCACCTCGGTCGTCGGGCGGTCCGAATCGCAAGGCGGTTGCGGCGCGCTCTGACTGTCCCACGCGCAGCCCCGGCCGCGCGTGAGACGGTACTTCACCTATTGTCGGTCATCAGGATTATAAATCTGTAGGCCGCGCCGTCAAAGACTGGCTATAACGGCCTTGCCGGCCCTGTTGCGGGCACTGGGCGGGAATGTGCCGTATCATCCGCCGGCCCGCGGCTTCCGCGGGTCCCCATCCGGCGTCCGCACCCAGTGCTTGAGACCTGGTCTTCATTGGGAATTCCATAACAGAACGCTGCCGCGCGTGCCGGCGCGTCGCCGCACGCCGTGCAATCCGGATGGGCAGTCCTCGGCTGAAACAATTCTGACGCATGTTCGGTGTGAGTCCGCAATAACTCGCGGCGCGGCGCGTCTTCCGCGAATCGGACCTTGAAAGAGGCGGTTGCGTCCGCGTACGATCTGTGTGGGAAATCGGGTCCGAGTTGGCGTCCCGATTCGCGCCGTTCTCCAGCGCGCGTGTCAAGTGCGCGCGGCATGGTGCGCAGGGTCTTTGAATTTTCACAATTCGGTCACGCAGCTTCGCGCGATGTGGACGAGTCCGCCGGAATCGGCGGCGCGCGGTGGAGGAGTTCAGCGTAATGACGCGCCGAAGGATAAATGGGGCGCTGGCGCTTCTGGCCGGCGCTGGCTTGACGCTGGCCGCGAGCGTGGTCCGCGCCGCCCAGAACGATGCAGGCCCTGAGGTCGAGGAGTCGGGCACGCATCGTGTGCGCGTGTCTGCCGAACTCGCCGGGATGGTCGATCACGCCGAGGAGGTCGATTACGGTGCGTTTTCCTGGCTCACCCTCACCGACGCGCAGTACGCGGCGCTGGTTCATTCGGAAATCCCCTACCAGGAGGACGCGCTGGGATTTACTTTACGCCTGGGGGAAATGTCCTTTGACCCGCGCGCGCGTGTCCCCGTCGCTGCGCCGCAGCCCGCGCGCGCCGCGGACGCGCCGGACCTGCGCCTGATCCAGTTCGACGGCCCCGCGATGGAGGAATGGCTCGCGGGTCTGCGCGCCCGCGGCCTCGAAGTCGTGCAGTACATCGCCCCGCATGCCTACGTCGTGTGGGGCACGGCGGGGCAGCGTGACCGCGCCGCGACCATGGCCCGCGTGCGCTGGACCGGAGACTTCTTGCCCGAGTACCGCGTGCTTCCGGCGCAGCGTATTGGCCGCACCGGGCGCGATTCCGCCCGTGCGCTGGTGTATCGCGGCGCGGATATCGCGGCCTTGCGTCAGCAGTTGCAGGCCCTCGGGGCCGATCTCACCGGCGCCCAGATTGTCGACGAGCGGTTCGTCCAACTTACCTTCGACATCGATGCGCCGCGGATCGCCGAGGCCGCCGAGTTGCCCGGCGTGTACACGGCGAAGTTCGTCCCCCGGGATGGCGGCCTGCGCGGCGAACTGAGCAACCAGATCAACGTGAACAACGTGAGCGGCACCAACGCCGCTTTTCCCGGATACCTCACCTGGCTGGCGGGCGTTGGTCTCAGCGGGTCCGGGGTGATCATCGCCAATGTGGATGACGGCGTTTCGCATACCCACGTCAACCTGGCCAGTCGCATGCTGCCCTGCATCGGGTCGTCATGCGCAGGGTCCGCATCCAGCAGTCACGGCACGCACACCGCGGGCATCATGGTCGCAGATGGTACCTCGGGTGTGATGTTGAACGGTTTTCAGCGCGGTCTGGGCATGGCCCCCGGCGCGCGCCTGATTGAACAGCTTTACAATCCGACATTCGCGCAGGCCAACGGCATGCTCACGCTCATGCGTCACTCCGTCCAGAACGGCGCGATCGTCTCGGGCAACAGTTGGGGGCCCGCCGGAACGCCCCAGGGTTACGACGATGACACCATGCAGGTGGACATCGGAGTCCGCGACGCGGACTCGACCACGCCCGGGCACCAGCCGCTGCACTACATCCTCAGCATCATGAACGGTTACGGCGGGGTCAGCTCCCAGGGTTCGCCCGACGAAGCCAAGAACATCTTCACCATCGGCTCAACCAAGGCCCAAAACAGCAGTGGCTCGCAGAACCTCGCGATCAACGATCTTTCATCCAACACGGCGCACGGCCCCGCGCGCGACGGCCGCAAGATTCCGCACATGGTCGCCCCCGGCTGCAATGTCGATTCCACCGTGCCGACCAACAGCTACGGCGTCAGCGGGTGGTGCGGCACGAGCATGGCCTCGCCGCATGTCAGCGGCGCCGCGGCCTTGTTCATCGAGTCTTATCGCGGACTTCCGGGATACACCGCGGATCCCAGCCCGGCGATGCTCAAGGCGGCGTTTCTCGCCGTCGCTCGCAATCTCGCCGGCAACCGCGACGCGAACAACGGCATTCTGGGCATTCCATTCGACAGCAAGCAGGGTTGGGGACGCATGAATGCTGCGGCAGTGCTCGACCCGCCGCTGAGCGTGCGCTACTTCGACAATCCCATGGTGTTCGATAACACCGGCGAAGAATGGACCGCGCACGTTGCCGCAGCCGATCCCGGCCAGCCCATGCGCATCATGCTGGTTTGGACGGACGCGCCCGGCCACGGATTGGGCGGAACGACGCCCGCCTGGAACAACAATCTCGACCTGATCGTCGAATCCGGCGCAAACACCTATCTGGGAAACGTCTTCGCGGCGAACGGCTATTCCACGACGGGCGGAGTCGCCGACATACGCAACAACACCGAGGGCGTGTTCCTCTTGACGCCCGGCGCGGGCAACATCACGCTTCGCGTCCAGGCCGCCAGCATCAACTCAGATGCCATCCCCGGCGTTGGCGACGGCACCGACCAGGACTTCGCCCTGGTCTGTTACAACTGTGCAGCCGCGGATTACTTTGAACTCGGCGCCGCCCCCGACGAACTCGACGTCTGCGCGCCCGATGATGCGGTATTCACCGTCGACGTGCTCGAACTCGCCGCAGGCGCGGCCCCCGTCACCCTGTCGGTGGACAACCCGCCGGCTGGCGCGACGGTTGATTTCTCAGTCAATCCCGTGAATCCGACCGGCAGCAGCGTACTCACCATCAACAACACCGGCGCAATCGCCACCGGTGCGAACGTCATCGACCTGACCGGCTCGTCCAGTGAAGGCACGAAGCACGCTGCCGTCACCTTCAACCTGTTCGCGGCTCCCCCGCCTGCCGTCGAACTGGTCAGCCCCACGGACGGCGCGATCGGCATGGACCTGACGCCGACCCTGCTTTGGTCCGCGGTTGCGGACGCCCAGGCGTACACGCTCGAACTCGCGACGGACGCGGATTTCGCGAATATCGTTCACAGTGAATCCACCGCCGGCACGAATGGTGTGCCCGCCGCACCGCTGCTCCCGCTGACCGGATACTATTGGCGCGTCCGTGCGGACAACGTCTGCGGCCCAGGCCTGGATTCCGCGGTGCGCTCGCTCACCACGAAGGCGGACCCGCCGGTTCCCGGCGATTACGACGGAGACGGCGATGTCGATCTGGCGGATATGGCTGGCTGGTCGGATTGCATGACCGGTCCGTTGGGCGGCCCGGTGTCAGCGCCGTGTACCGCGTTTGACCTGGACGCTGATCAGGACGTGGATATGGAAGACTTCGCCGTCATGCAGGCCTTGCTCGGTGTGTGAACCGCGCGCGGACTGTCGCAGAAGTTTCGCGGCCGCGCGTTGGCCCGCATGAATTCGATGGGTGAATGAGAGAGAGAAAAAGTCGCCCGGCTGACGTTGCCTTCCACCTCCTGCAACATGATAGTTTCGGACCAGTTTCGCGGGTTCGTCGAACCGGGCGACTGCCGCTGAGAGTGTCCCGATTGTGCCAATTCGCGACCACGCAGGTCAAGGTTCATTTCGCGTATCTGCGCAAATCTTCACAATAATCACGCTTGGAAGCATCCTCCCGACGTCGCTTTGGGGTGAATACCCCGGTTGGCCAGCAGCGTTTGCCGCACGCTCGCGGAATTCAATCAGGTTATCGCCCACTGGCTGTCGCGACCGTCACACGGGCGGCCGGCGGTCGGCGGGAAGGGGGCCGAGCAGGCCCGCGCGGCAGTTCTCATTCACCTGGGCGGGCGTCTTGGCCCCCGGGATCACCGTGTGACACGCGGGATGCGATATGCAGAATCGCAGGCTCACCTCGGCCATGGTTTCATTGGGAAATTCAGCATACCAGGACGCCAGCCGCTCGAGCTGCCCCAGGTGCAGACCGAGCTTTTCCGGCGATAGGTTCATCCGCCGGTGATCGTCTTCGCCGAACTGCGCTTCCCGAGTGAACTTGCCCGCCAGCAGTCCGAACAGCAGGGGGATGCGCACGATCACCCCGATTCCGTATTCCTGCGCCTTCGGCAGCAGCACGTCCTCAGCCACTCGTTCCAGCACGTTGTACCGCACCTGGATCACATCCAGGATTTCGTGGCGATCGTCGAGCACCGCGGCGTGCTCGGTTTCCTTGAATGACTGCACGCTCCACCCGGCGTGCCGGATCTTGCCCGCGCGCTTGAGCTGTGCCAGGGCGTCCCACGGGTCATCGCGCTCCAGGTGCGGCAAGTCGCCGCTGTGCAGTTGCAGAATGTCCAGCGTCTCCACCCCCAGCCGTTTCAGGCTCTGTTCGGCTGCGAAGATGATGTGGTCGCGGTCGTAGTTTTGCCGGATCGGGCCGAAGCCCCGATCGTCTTCCGCGCGGGCGTTGTAAAAATCGTTGCCCGCCTTGGTCGCGATCACCAGGTTCTTGGGACGGCGCTCGCGGATGAGCTGGGCGATCAACTCCTCCGAGTGGCCGAAACCGTACACGTCCGCTGTGTCGATCAGCGTGACGCCCGCGTCTAGCGCGGCGTGCAGCGCCGCCAGCGACACCGCGTCATCGGTCGGACCCCAGTTCATACCCCCGATGGCCCACGCGCCAAAGCCGACGCGTGAAACAACCGGACCGCGCTTCCCCAGTTGCACCTGTTGCATGACCCCATGCTACGCCGCGCGGAACACTCCGACAACCGGGCGAGCTTCACACGCTCTGCCGCACCTCCGGCAGCACGGACGGAGACACCGTCTTGCCTGACTTGCCCGCGGCTGGTCGTGGCCACGGCAGCAGCATCGGCGTGCCCGCGCGATACCGTCGATAGTTCTCGCCGAGCATGGCGAGCAGGTCGCGCTCCTCCATGAACACGCCGAAGAAAATGTAGCCCGTCGTCATCGCCGCGAATTGCAGGTGGCTCGCCGTCATGTGCGGTGTCGACCAGAATGCGATGATGAAACCCAGCATCAGCGGGTTGCGCACCAGGCGGTACAGCCAGGGCGTCACGAACTCCGGAGGCGTAAGCGCCTGGCCGCGCAGGTTCTGCACCACCTGTCGCAAACCGAACAACTCGAAATGATCGATCAGAAAGCTCGAGTACAGCACGATCGCCCAGCCCAGTGCGAACAAACCATGCAGGATCGCGCGGCCCGCCGGATGGTCAACGTTCCAGATCACCGTTGGAATCGGCCGCCATTGCCAGTACGTCATCCACAGCACCACGCACGTCGCCACCACGAACGTCGCCCGCTCGATCGGTTTCGGGCAGATGCGCGTCCACCAGGCCTTGAACTCCGGCCGCGCCATGATCGTGTGCTGCACCACGAACGCCGAAAGCAGCAGCGCGTTGATCAGCAAGGCCAGAGGCGTGCTCGTCGCCGGCCCGCCGGCATCAACCGTGCGCGGTACGACCAGGTTTCCGACAAAGCCGATGGCGTAACTGAAGGTCACCAGGAACAGGAAATAGGCCGCCATGCCATACAGGAACTGGAAGACGCGGTGACGTTTGGAAGTCGTTTCGTGGGACATCGTGGTTTCTCCAGTACCGGCGAAGCGACCAGCCGCGTTGCAGCCTGCATCGCTTCCACCTATGCGGGCGACGAAAGGACCGGTACTTTCACGCGCCCCCCGAAATCGGCGGGCTATCGGGCGTCCCTTTCGTGCTGTCCTCCGCACCGGATTCGGTCGATCCCGTGGATTCGCCCGCGGACTCCCGAACCAGACGGTCTTGCCATTGCCGGGCGGCCTCGGTGTCGTTTGCCGCCTCGTAATGCTTGACCAGTTCGCGAATCACGCGCTGCGTCCGATGGTCCGTGTCGCCGTACGCCGCGGTGAGCGACGCATACGCCGCCAGCAGCATCTGTTCGGCTTCGGTTGCCTTGCCCAGCGCAGACAGGGCGAGCCCCAAGTCCGCCTGCAGAACACCGATCCGCCAATGACCTGCCGGCAAGTGCTTTTCCGCGAGGTCCACCGCCCTGCTAAACCACTCGGCTGCTGTTGCGCTGTCCGCGCGCGCCTGCGATATCAGCCCCAGAATCTGCATGCTCTGGCTCAAATCGAGGTGTTCATCGCCCACCAGCCGCCGGCGCATGGCCAGCGCTTCGTTGGCACTCGCTTCCGCTTCGGCCAGCGCTCCCTTTCTCACCTGCACGTTGGCCAGCGCGTCGAGCGACGATGCGATGTCCACGTGGTCGCCTTCCGTCAATGCCCGCCGCGCCGAGAGCGATGCGCGCAGCAGCTCTTCCGCTTCCTCAAACTCACCCGCATCCAGCAGCGTGCGCCCCAGGTTATGCTGCGCGAGTGCGATCTGCGGATGACCGGGCCGCAGGTTGGCGACATGCGTGGCCAATGCCTCGCGCAACAGCGGAATCGCCGCATCGAGGCGCCCCCGCGTGCGCTGCACAGCCGCCAGGTTGCCGAGCATCGACGCAAGCGACGGATGATTCGGCCCGCGCGCCTTGCGGAAGATCGCGAGCGCCTCGGCGAAGTGCTCCGCCGCGCTTTCCAAGTCACCGAGTTCGTATTCCGCCAGCGCCAGGTTGTTGATCCCCTGCGCCACGATCGCGTGTTCCCCGCCCAGCAGTTCCCGGCGCATCGCCAGCGAGTCCGCCAGCAGCGGCTTGGCCTCGGAGAAGCTGCGCTGCTTGATCTTGATCAGGCCCATCGCCGAAAGGCATGACGCAACATCCGGATGGCGCTGCCCGACGGCCTCGCGGAAGATCTCCAGCGCCAAGGCGTGATCCGCCAGGGCCTCCTCAAAACGGCCAAGATCACCGTAGACACCCGCGCGGTTGCTGAGCGCCACCGCCACCGAGCGATGTCGCGGTCCGTGCGCCTGCTTGGCCAGTGCCAGCGATTCTCCGAGCAGTGCCACCGCTTCGTCGTAGCGCGCCTGCGATTCCAGAACGATGGCCAGATCATTGAGCACTGTGGCGATGTCTTCGTCGGGTGCATTGGGCAGCGCCCGCAGAATGGCCAGCGCTTCGCGATTCTTTTGCGCCGCGTCGTCGAGCCGATTCGCGTCGCGCAGCACGTCGCCCAGTCCGTTCAGACCCGCCGCCACGATCACGTGTTTGCTGCCGTGATGTGCCGCCGCCCGGGGAAGCGTTTCCTGAAACAGCGCCTCCGCAGCCGCGAGGTCTCCCTGATTGCGCAGCGCATCCGCCAGGCGGAACGTACACATCAGCGCCTCTTCCGTGTCCGCCAGGCCCGCGCGGGCGTATTGCTCGTGCGCCGCGCGCAGGTAACGCGCCGCGTCGTCGTACAGCCCCAGGGCGCCGTAGGTCGCGCCGATCACACGGCGCACCGTCGCCTGCACCGCCGGCTGATCGGCGAAAGCGCCGCCTTCCAGTCGCGCCGCCGCCAGGTCAACCGCTTCGCGCACCGTCACGTCGGGCTTGTTGCCCCGATCCGGGCTGGCGGATTCGAGCATGTCGGTGAGGAAATTGCTGACCGCTTCGGCCTTGGCCGCCTCCGTTGCTGCTCGCGACGCGCGGTTCTCCGCAAGCACGGCGTTCGCCATCGCCTCGCGGTTGCGGTCCGCCTCCGCGTTCCGCGCGATCACCGCCTGGCGCCAGAACGACAGCGACACGCCAAATCCAACGATGAACAGCGCGATGAACGCCGCGGAAATGCCCGCAGCCAGCTTATGCCGGGCGAGCTGCTTACGCAGCATGTAAGCCATCGAATCCCGCTTCGCCTCGATGGCTTCGCCGGCCAGGTAGCGCTCGATATCGCGGCCCAGCGCCCCGGCGGTCTGGTAACGCTCCTCCCGATCCTTGCGCAGCGCTTTGAGCACGATGGTGCAGACCTCGTCGTCCAGCCCGCGGTTCAGAGCGCGCGGATGGCGTGCCTCGCGGTGAATGATGTTGTGCGAGGTCTCACCCAGCGAACCGCTGACTTCGTATGGGAATTCTCCAGTGAGCAGTTGGTAGAGAATCACGCCCAGCGAGTACACATCCGTACGCAGGTCGATCTGGTCCGAGCGGCCCTCCGCCTGTTCCGGACTCGCCCAGGGCAGCGAGCCGACGAATTGGCCGGTGACGGTCATCACCTCGCCGCCGCCGTCTGCGCCGCTGTCCGCGCCGCTGTCCAGCGCGGAGTGCTTCGCCAGGCCGAAGTCGAGCACGTGCGGCTCGCCCTGTTCGTCGATGCGCAGGTTGCCCGGCTTCAAATCGCGGTGAATCACGCCGCGCAGGTGCGCCACGTTCACCGCCGTGCAGATCTTCGCGAACATCCGCAGCCGCGTGCGCAGGTCGGGCGAGCGTGCATCGACATACCGGTCCAGCGGCTCACCCGCGATGTAGTCCATCACGAAGTACGCCGAGCGCCCCGCGACACCGCTGTCGTGAATCGTGACGATGTTTGGATGCTTGAGCTGCGCGAGAATCTGCACCTCGCGTTCGAAGCGGGCGCGCTCTCGCGGACCGGCGAACGGCCCATCGCGCATGACCTTGATTGCGACTTCGCGCCGCGTGGATTCCTGCACCCCGCGATACACCACGCCCTGACCGCCGCGCTGCAGCTCCGCGATGATCCGGTAGCCGGCGATCTGCTCGGGTTCTCCGCCCGCCAGCCGGTCGCCGCCCGCACCGCGTCCGCCCGCGGAGCGCGCTGTCGTGGACATCAGCTGCTCCACCTGGCGCCAGGCTGCGGCCACCAGGTCGTGCTGTCCGCCGGTGGGGGGGCTGTCGGATGGGTCTTCGCGGGTCATCTTTCGGTCCTTGCCGCGGAACGGTCACGCCGCGCCGCCCGGATACTGGCGACAAAACCCCGGTGCAATACACGCCGAATTGCCGCGCGATCAGCCGCCCGCCTGGGAAAAGAAATCCGTCTCCGCCCCCAGCAAGGTCCGCAGGCGATCGTGCGCCCGCGCGCGCAGCATGTGCACCGCACCCGGCGAGCGGTTCAACGCCTTGGCCACGTCGTCAATACTCCGGCCCGTCAGGTCATACTGACGCACCACCTGCGCATAGTCGTCGGGCAGCCGGCGGAGCGCAGCCTCAATGTGCCGGGCGGCTTCGTCGGCCGCGACGTGCCGGCTTGGCGTTGTCGTGGTCTCTCCCAGGTGTTCGACCAAGGTGACATACGACGAATCGTGTCCCCCGGCTCGTTGCAGGCGCATCGCCGGCGGCGGGCGCTTCTGACGACCTTGCTCCTTGATGGCGTCCCGCAGGTTGTTTCGCGCGATGCTCCGCAGCCAGGCGACGAAACCCGCCGCGTCGCGCGCTGTCATCCGGTCGAGTTGCAGAAAAGCTTCAAGATACGTGACCTGCATCACGTCGTCCGCGTCGATGATCGCTCGCCACTTCGCGTCGATGTCCCGATCAATCTCGCCCCAGACCTGCTGGCCATGTTTCACCAGCAATTCGCGCAGCGCGTCCGTGCTCCCTTCCGCCGCCTGTCTCAACAGTTCCGGACTTTCCGCGCTCATGCCGTTGCCCCGATGGCGAGCCCTTCATCCACGGGATCGCACAGTGCCTGCGCAGGCGCCCGCCGGCGCCCATCCACCGCGGCACTTTCGATAACGCGCCCTCCGCACCTCGAAAATGCGATGGCAACCCGCGGACCGGCTCGGATCCGCGCCCAATGCCCGCGTGGGCCCGTAAGGATGATGTTGTCCCAGAACGATGCAGGCCCTGCCCGTTTGGGCCCGCAACCCATCTGCCCGAACAACCAGCCGCCCGACCACCAGACGGCACCAAAACACAGCAGCCCGGCGTCTGGCGACGCCGGGCTGCAATCAGCGGGTGATGAGACTTGAACTCACGACATTCACGTTGGCAACGTGACGCTCTACCACTGAGCTACACCCGCAAAGACTTCCCGAAGTTTATAACCGATCTTTTCCGCCTTGCAACCCTGTGTTCATCACGCCATCGTGGCCGGCACGGGCAACGGCGCGACCGCCCGGCAGGCCTGAAGTCACCTGCCATCCGCTCCCCGAGCCTCGCGCTAATAGATGATCTCCGGCCCTTCGGACTTGCCCGTGGTCCCCAATTCCTGGCGGACCAGCCCAAGGCCGTGTACACAGCATTCAAACTCGTCGCTCAGCCGGCGCAGCAGTCGCGGCGGCGGAAGCTCGTCCGCGGGCGTCAGCTCCGATGCGATCGCGTATGCCCGTTTGCCCAGCACAACGTAATCCGCCACGGTGTCGCGCCACGAAGGCCCAGCGCCGCGGCGCACGCCCTCGGGGAAAACGCCCGTCCAGAACAGCGTATAATCGCCCACACGCCGGTGGACGAACCGGTCGCGCATCACCGGCGACATGTCCGAGTCAACCGCCAGCCGGTTGATGATCTCCGCCACTTCCGCCACCGGGCGGCCGGCTGCGTCGCGCGCGATGCACATTTCGTCCATGCGCACGAATTCGATCAGCAGGTCGGAAACATAGTCCGCGACCGCCGGATCGCAGATACCCAGTTCGGCCTGAAAAGCGTGCTCGACCAGGCCCGCGAAGAGGTGCTTCAGTGGATGGTCCTGGCGAATGGGCAGCATGGTCATGCCCTCACATCGTCCGGCCACGAGGCGCCTGTTTCCAACGATACTCCGCGCCCGCTGCGCGGTCGCCGCATTTGATTCTACGTTTGCGGTCCGGCCCGATCAAACGCGACTTCATTCTGCATGATGTGGGCGATGGGAATAAAAAAGGCGCGACCCGGCCGATAACCGGGTGCGCGCCATGCCACGTCATCTGATACTGAACGCGTTCCGCGAAACGCAGCGACACTGCGCCGCCGAAATCGCGCGACGTCGAGCCTTCCTATTCCGGAGGCGCCTGATCGCCCGTCGCCGCGGATTCAGGCTTCTTCGGCGCATCCGCCGGAGCATCCTTGGGTTTCTCGTGACCAGGTGCGCCTTCCTTGGGAGCGTCCGCCTTGACCTCGCCTGCCGGCGCAGTTGGCGTTGTGGACGGCGCTGCCGGGGTTTCAGCACCCGCCGCCGCCGGTTTCTCGCGCGTGGTCTTCACCGGGCGCACTTCGCGCCCCAGCCGGCGGGCATGCGCCCGCTGCGCATCGGTCGGGATCGGCTCCAACCGCTCCTGCAATTCCAGGAACATGTCGAGAATCGGCTTGTTCAGGCTCCGTTCGATCTGCTTCCAGACCTTCAGCTTGGACGCGCGGACGTCAGGCGACTGGTCGGCGCGCTTCGCGTCACGCAGGCGCTCTTCCACCTGGCGGAAGTCGTCGCGCTTATTGTTGCGATAGTCCTGGGCGCGCTGCTTACACTCGCGCAGAATTGACAACGCGGCCTCGCTCTGCGAGTCATCCAGGTTGAAGTCGCGGATGAACTCCTCGACGTAGCGGTCCCACATGTGCTCCTGCGGAAGTTCGCGCTGCTCCGCGTCCGGCGGTGGGGGGGCGAAGTTCGCGTCAGGTTGCGGGGGCTTGGGCGGGGCCGGGACGTCCTTGTTGGCCGCGGGGAATATCTCCGCGACGCCCGGACCGCCGCTGGCCATCGAGCGGAAGTTGTCATTCATCTTGGCGAACGTCTTCGCCATGTCCTGCAGGTCGAAGTCGTGCATCTGCTTCTGCTCTTCGGTGAGGATATCGCGCCAACGCAGGTTCGCCTCGACGATGGTGGCTTCGATCTCCCGGATCAGCGGCAGCGCCTTTTCCGCCAGCCGCTGCGCGGGCTTGCCCGACGGCTGTTCGCCGGCCTGCTGCATCCGAGCCATGTCGCGGACCAGCGGCCAGATTTCTTGGTGCTCGTTCAGAAACTGCGTCACCTCACGCGTGAGCATTTCCTGAGTCTGCGCCCGCTGCGTCGCGTTCAGGTTGTACCGGCGGGCGATATTGTCCGCCGCGCGCTGCATGAGCAGGTCGACGTTCCACAGCTTGGAGAACTCGCTGCGCGCCTGCTCGAATTCCTGGTTATTCGGCTCAGTCGCCGCGGAGGGGCGAGCCTGAACAACCGTGACCAAGAGCACAGCCGCCAGCGCCGCTGCTCGCCACCGGCAATTGATCAAGTGCGCAATCTGTTCGATTCGATATCGGACGTGCATGACGTTTCCTGTGTCCTTGCCTTTGAGACCGTTGTCGTCGGGATAGCCCCACGCGCGCCGGGCCGCTCGGCCCATCGCTCCGACCTTCCGTTGCCGGATATCGCCAGTCAGGGCGGCAAACAACCCTCACTGCCGTCGATTATACCGCCGGACCAGTTGTCGGGTTGCGGTAGCTTGCCTGGGCTCGCGGCTGGCCCCATCGGCCCACGCGTTCCCCAGGATGAATGTTGAATTTGGGCTAGTTGCGCAGATTGGCCAACAAGCGCCGGACGGCATTTCCGAAACGGCGCAAAGCGGACTGCACCCGATACCGCCAGAAACGCGATCGCAGTTCACGCAGCGCGGCATCGTTCGGGTCCAGGGCCAGTGCACGTTCGATCATCGCCCGCGCGTCCTTCCAGCGGCGGACGTGCATGAGCACCAGCACCGCCTTGTGCATGGCCACCGCGTTTTCCGGGTCCAGCTCCACCGCGCGGAGCATGTGCTCCAGCCCGGCGTCGAACCGGCCCTCGAGAAAATGGCACACCCCCAGGTTGTGGTGCGCCTCCGGGCAGTCCTCCGACAGAGCCAGCACCCGGCGGAACTTGTCCGCGGCGGCTGCGTTGCGCCCCAGCCGCAACTGGCAATTGCCCAGCATGAGCAGGACCGATTCGTCAGTAGGTTCGGCGACAGCCGCCGCGGCCAGATGCCGCTGGGCGTCGCGGTATTCACTGAGCTGCATCAGCGCCTGGCCCAGGCGCAGGTGCATGCTCGGAATCTCGGGATCGAGTTCGTTCGCCGTGCGCAGCGCCTCGAGCGCTTCTTTCGGCTCACCCATGTCCAGGAGAATCTCGCCGAGCGTGAAATGGGCCTGACCATAATCAGGCTCCAGTTCGATGATTTGGCGCAGCTTGGCGGCGGCCTTGGCGGGATAGCCCGCCTCGTGCTCGAGTTCCGCCAGATCGAACAGCAGTTCGACATTGCCAGGATCCTGGCGAATCTCCGCCAGGTAGTACTCGCGGGCGCGATCAAGGTTGCCCTGCTCGCGATGGGCCTCGGCGATGGCGTGCTTCACGCCCGGATAGTTCGGCTCAATGTCGAGCGTGCGGCTCCAACAGTAAATCGCGCGCTCATACAGCCCGCGCGCTGCCAGCGAACTGCCGATGTGGAAAAAGCAGTGCGGGCAATCTTCGCGAATCTGCTGCGCGAGGTAGAACATCTCCTCGGCGCGCTCGTGCTCGCCCATGTCCGCATACGCCAGGATGCGATAGCAATACGCCGGCTCGACGTCCGGCGCCAGCCGCGACGCCTCGTTCAGCGACTCCACCGCTTCTTCGCCGCGGCCCATGCGCGCCAGGTCGATGCCCAGCGCCAGCAGCACGTCCACGTCGCCCGGCTCCAACTCAGCGGATGAGCGGTAGGCGTCGATCGCGTCGTCGTAACGCTCGAGCTGATCCAGCACGTAGCCGCGGTGGGCCATCCAGGCCCCGTTGCCGGGATTGATGGCCAGCGCCGCGTCCAACTCGGCGAGCGCTTCCGTCCAGCGGCGCGACTCGGCCAGTTGGTGGGCGCGCTCGACGCGCTGTTCGGCTTCGAACCAATCGTTCATGGGTTCCTACCTGCTGCTGGAGCAATCTCCAGGAACGGTTAATATTAGCTGCGCCGCCGGACGCGGACAACCAATTTTGCGTGGCCGTTCGCGGAGTTCGGTCGCCGCTCCGCAACGTACTCGCCGGCGCCAGGCCACCAGACGAGACCTCCCATGAAGGTTGCCATCATCGGGCTGCCGTATTCTGGTAAATCGACGCTTTTTGCCGCCGTCACCAGTCAACGGCCGGACCCCGCCGCGATGCCGCAGGAACACTTGGCGGTGGTGTCCGTCCCGGACCCCCGGCTTGCGTATCTGACCTCGCTTTACAACCCTAAGAAAGTCACCCCCGCCACCATCGAGTTCGTCGATGTGCCCGGCTTCTCACTGGATGATGCGCAGGGTCGGCAACAGTTGCGCAAGCACCTGCCGACACTGCGCTTGAGTGACTGCTTCGTTCTGGTCGTCCGCGACTTCGCCAACCCCGCGGTCCCCGCTTATCGCAACCGGGTCGATCGCGCCGCCGATCTTGCCGAACTTTGGGATGAGTTCATCTTCGCCGACCTCGAAGCCGTGACCAACCGCGTCGACAAGCTCGAAAAGGCGCTCACCAAGCCCACCAAGACGCACGACCAGGAGAAACGCGAACTCACGGTCATGAAAGCCTGCCAGGCGGCGCTCGAGAGCGGCCGGCCGCTGTCTTCAGTCGCGCACACCGAAGAAGAGTCGCGGGCCCTGGCCAGCTTTGGCTTCCTGACCGAGAAACCCGCAGTCGTGGTGTACAACGTCGACGAAGGTCGCGCGGCGTCGGGCGCGGCTGAGACGCCGCCGCACTTTCACTCCGCGGTCGCGCTCTGCGCCGAGACCGATGCGCAGATCAGCGAACTCGATCCGGCCGATCGCGCCGCCTTTCTCGCGGACCTCGGCATCGATGTGCCCGCGCACGATCTGCTCATACGGCAATGTTATGACGCGATGCAACTCATCTCGTTCCTCACCATGGGGCCGGACGAGGTGCGCGCTTGGACCATTCACAAAGGCACTTCGGCAGTCGACGCAGCCGGCAAGATTCACTCCGATCTCGCCCGCGGGTTTATCCGTGCCGAAACGGTCGCCTACACCGATCTCGTCGCCACGGTGGATATGAAAGGGGCCAAGGCCGCCGGAAAAGTCCGCCAGGAAGGCAAAACGTATACCGTACAGGATGGCGACATCCTCAATATCAAGTTCAACGTCTGATGGTCGAATGTCTGAAGGTCAAACATCGGATGCGGCAAGACGACCACTGCCGCACAAAGGTCACACCCATGCCCGAATCGCCCGCCAACAGTCCGCTTGCCTTGGCCCTGGCTCAGATTCCCAGCGGCTGTTGCATACTCACCGCCGCAGCCGACAGCGTCGCGACCGGCATGCTCGCCTCCTGGGTGCAGCAGGCCGCCTTTGAACCCCCGATGGTCACCGTCGCGCTCAAACGCGGCCGGCCGATCGAAACGCTCATCGAGCGCAGCGGGAAACTCACGCTCAACGTGATCGGCGAGGACCCCACGCGGCTGTTCAAGCACTTTGGCAAGGGATTCGCGCTGGACCAGCTCGCCTTCACCGGTCTTTTTACGACGTCGACACCGTATGGCGTGGAACTGGCCGAGTCAGCCGGGGTGCTTTCCGGCCGCGTGATCCAGCGCGTGGAGGCCGGCGATCATTCCGTTTATCTTGTCGAGATCGACGCCGGGCACATTCCAACCCCCGGCCGCCCCTATGTGCATCTGCGCAAGTCCGGCTTTTCGTACTGAGCAGCGGACCCATGTCCGCATGCAGTCGCGAGGGATCACGGATAGATCAGTGAATCCGTCGTGTATTCAGTCTTTCCATTCCGATCCGGCGGCGCGAACGGATGCGCGCTTCGCTTCCACGGCGACTCGCCGATCTTGAACTTTTCAGGCTGATCGTGACCGGTCGCTACGGTGTAGATGTTGTCGCCATCGACGCCGATGAATGCGTGCCTCTCAAAGTTAGCGTGGCCGTCCGCGAAGAGCACATTCTGGCCCTCGCCGCCGTGATTGCGGCTGTTGTAAGTTCGCAGTTCGTCAAACCTGGCACGCGGATCAGCCGGTACCTCAGTCGGCACGGCGACGCTTGCGTCAACATACGGCCCCTTGTCTGCAGCGAGCGCCGCGCGCGGATCGATGTGCTCACTCGCGCGGGAATTTGCCGGCCCGTACGGCACCTGGAATCCGTAGCTCACGTGCTGCGGCCCGGCAAAGTCGTAGAAGCCATCAATATACTGTTCGTTCTTCTCGGAGTCGCCGCTGGAGGGGCAGATGAAACTTCTGGGCGTTATGTCCCCACTGCGCACGAACATCCACAGCGTACGCGTCACCGTCAGTTGTCGCGTGCCGCCCGCTCCCGCTGTCGATGACTGCCCGCGCGCAGGCGAACGCGGACTGCCCGATCCGCCCCCAGCCGCCAGGGTGTAATCAATGGCTCCGATGCGTGTTTCGTCAAACGGCGCCACCGGCCATTCCTCGTCGTAATCATTGGCGTGAATCTTCATGGCTGTCCCAAGGCCTTTGACGTTGGAACCACACACCAATCGCTGTGACTGGGTGACTCTGTTCGGCCGGCGCGGAATGAGCGCAACCACGATCAGCGAGAGAATCAGCACAATCACGAGCAGTTCGATAAGCGTGAGCGCACGGCGTTCCGTGCGCGCAGTAGCAGAGTCCGCGCAGCGGAATGGGGATTGCATAAACGAATCTCCCGGAGATGTCAGCCGGGGAGCGGCAGGACCAACAGGTCAGTGGGTCCGAATGAATCATAGCCCTTCGAAACATCAGCGTCGACGGCATATTCCGTGTCATGCACGAATTGACAACTTATCGGAGCCGGCGGCGTCGCAAGAAAACCCCGACGGTCATGCGCTGTGGCGTATTCGCGGCGCGGAAATCCCGGTTGTGGTGCAGGCATCCTGCCTACACCCGCCGTGTTGGACAAAGCCCCACCGGTATTCGACAGTGGCTTGGCCGAAACAAGGCCGCCAGCCGGGGACGGCGCTGCCTCCGCGCCTTCCGATAACCGGTTGGCTGCGCCCGGCGCGAACAGGGGCCCGCGGCGACCGCATGGACCGGCTGGGGCCGGCCGCAAGCCCTGCAGCCGGGAAGTCGATATCTCCGCCGTGGACCCGCGCTGCGCGGCGCGAACGCTGCGAAGGCGACGATTGGGACGGGCACGAGATCGGGCCGGATCCAGGCCGAGAGGGAGCACGGACATGCAGATGGTGGCTGAACCGGCGGCGCGCCGGAAGAAGGAAGAATCCGCGGCGACTCCCGCCGCCCAGTTCCATCCGCGACCTATCGAGCAGTGGGACGAGTCCGGCCTTCCGCAGACGCTGCTGGAAGCGCTGGTGATCAAGTACCTGTTCACCACCGGCGAGCGCGCCGGCCGCGACATCGCGACCGCGCTTTCGCTTCCGCCCAAGCCGGTGCTCGACATTCTGCAATCGCTGAAGAACGCGCAACTCGCGTTCTACAAAGACACCGCGGGCATGAGCGACTTCACCTACGCGCTGAGCGAGGCGGGGCGTTCACGGGCGCGCAACCTGCTCGATGAGAGCATGTACGTCGGCGCCGCGCCCGTGCCGCTGGCCTATTACATTGAGTCCGTCGCCGCCCAGTCCATCACCCACGAGAAGCCAGGTGTCGAGCACGTCCGCGGCGCGTTCGACGACGTGCTGCTCTCCGAGAAAATGCAGAACCGCCTGGGACCGGCGATCAACTCCGGCCGCGGCCTGTTCCTCTACGGCCTGCCCGGCAATGGAAAATCGACGATCGCCGAGCGCATCACCCGCTGCTTCGGCAGCGACGTGTGGATCCCGCACGCGATCTACATCGGCGGCGAGATCATCAAGTTCTACGATCCGCAGAGCCATCGCGCCGTCGGATCAGGCAAACCGTCGATTCTCAAGGGCGAGGCCCACGATCCGCGCTGGATCAGAATCAAGCGGCCCACGATCATCGTCGGCGGCGAGCTCACCATGGAGTCGCTCGAACTGCAGTACAACCACTACACCAAGATCACCGAACCCTCCGTGCAGCTCAAGAGCAACCTCGGCACGCTGGTCATCGACGACTTCGGCCGGCAGCGCATGGACGTGGTCGAATTGCTCAACCGCTGGATCGTTCCGCTGGAAAAGCGACACGACTACCTTTCACTGTCCACCGGCCTGAAGATCGAGGTGCCGTTCGACCAGCTCATCATTTTCTCGACGAACCTCGAGCCGCGCGAACTCGTCGACGAAGCATTCCTACGCCGTATTCCCTACAAGATCAATGTGGGCAATCCGTCGGAGGACGAATTCCGCCGGCTGATGAAGATGATGGCGGAGGAGTACAAGATCGAGTACCGCGACGATGTGGTCAATGAACTCATCCAGCGGCACTACACCGGCTCCGGCCGCACCTTCCGCTGCTGCCATCCGCGCGACCTGCTGCTGCAAATCGTGAACTTCTCGGCGTTCAACGGCCGCAAGCCGGAAATGACCACCGAGGCCTTCGACGTCGCGGTCGACAACTACTTCGCGGTCATGTAGGCGTGAAGACTCTGTTGCCGTAACTCATTGCGCTTGGCGGCGACGGGTGCCATGGCCACGCCGACGTGGCCATGCATTCTATTGCGACACAGCGTGGATGTGACTCGCTAGAAGGGCGACTTACCCGGCTCCTCGAACTCCAATGTGAACGCGGCAAAATCGATTAGATCGACATCGCCGTCAATGTCATTGTCAAATGCCTGAAGACACAGGTTGAGACACTCTTGTCTCTCGTGAATGGGTGCAACGCCTGGCCCACCAAGGCATTCCATCAAGTACATGTGGTCTACGAGGTTTACCATCCCGTTGCCATCAAAATCGCCGCCGCCGACGAACTCACACTCGTCAAGGATGCGGTTGTCGTTACAATCGTGGGCAATCCGCTGTAGGTCGAAAACGTAAGCCGACCCAGCGTCGGTGGCACCGGCGCGATCGTCCTGTACCGCTCCGGCAAACGCCGTCTGGGCGCTGATTGCGACCGAGTGGCCGAACAGGTCGAGCGCTGACGCTTCTGCAGCGGAAAGCCTGGCTTGCTGCGTCCAGAAGTTATCGCTGAATAAGTACAGGTACGCCGCCCCGGCTCCGACGCTACCAGCTCTTTCAGCCCAAGGCGCCCCAACGATGGCTGTGTCAGCCTCGATTGCCACCGACGTGCCGAAGTAATCACCACTTTCGACGTCGTCCGGAGTCAGCTTCGCATGTTGCGTCCAAACTACGCCGCTGCGCACAAACACGTACGCCGAACCCGCGTCCTCAACCCCAGGGTGATCATCCAAATATGCTCCCACGACGGCCATGTCGCCGAAGACGGCGACCGAGGCGCCAAAGAAATCACCAGTCGCCGCGTCGTCCGCAGTCAGTTTGTTTTGCTGCGACCACGTTTCGCCGCTACGCGCGAATACGTAAGCAGAACCCGCGTCGATGCGAGTGTGATTGTCCCCATACGCCCCGACGACAGCCGTATCGCCGCTCAGGGCGACTGAGCATCCGAAAAAATCAACCGCATCCGCGTCGCTTGCTGTGAGTTTGGCCTGCTGCGTCCAGACCTCGCCGCTGCGCACGAATACGTACGCTGACCCGGCGTTGCTGATTCCGGGGTGATCGTCAAGCCAGGCCCCAATGATGGCTGCGTCGCCGCTGAGCGCCACCGAATTCCCGAACCAGTCTTCCTCAGCCGCGTCGTCCGCGGTGAGTTTGGCCTGCTGCGACCAGAAACCGCCATTGCGCACGAATACATATGCCGCGCCAGTTCCGTACCCGGCGTGATTGTCCCCGTGCGCTCCAATAATGGCCGTGTCACCGTTCAACGCAACCGAGTTGCCGAACCATGCAATTGCCACGGCGTCGATTGCGGTGAGCTTTGTCTGCTGCGTCCAACCCGATTCGCTGCGCACGTACACATATGCCGAGCCGGCGTCAACTCTTCCGCCATGATCGTCTTGAGGAGCCCCGACGATCGCCGTGTCCCCGCTGAGCGCGATCGAGAAGCCGAGCAGGTCATTCTCATCCGCGTCTGCTGCGGCGAGTTGCGCTTCCTGTGATACAACGTGGGCAAGGAGGTCGCATTCGTCCGGCACGCCGTTGGAGTTGCAGTCCGCGCTGGTTCCTCCGGCGATATCCACGGCATCCTCCACTCGGTTGCGGTTGCAGTCGTGAGCCAAAGGCAGCAAATCAAACACAAATGCCGCTCCCATTCCATCTGCCCTACTTGCCCCGACAAGGACCGTGTTACTGGCGATGGCGACCGAGATTCCGAAGCTGTCACCAACCGCCATTTCGTTCGCAGCCAGCCTGGCGTGCTGTGTCCAGACCCTGCCGCAGCGTACAAACACATACGCTGATCCGGCGTACAAGGGAATCTGGTTGAACGCCGGCGCCCCCACGATGGCCGTATCGCCATCCAACGCCACGGCGCTGCCCAAGAAGGCAAACTCCGCCGCGTCGTCCGCGGTAAGTTTTGCCTGCTGCATCCAGATTCCGTTGCTCTGCACGTACACGTACGCCGATCCAGCGTCGGCAACGCCGGCGTCTTCGGAATCGTGCGACCCGATGATGACCGTGCCCCCGCTGATTGCCAAGGCTACGCCGAATCGGTCAGACGAATCTGCATCGTCCGCAATGAGTTTGGCCTGCTGCGTCCAGTCGCTGTCGCTGTACGTGAACACATAAACCGAGCCCGCATCGGTGCCCCCGGCGTGATTGTCGTACGGCGCCCCAACAATGGCCATGTTGCCGCTGAGCACGGTCGAGGCGCCAAATCGGTCTCCCGTCTGTTCGTCAGCCGTTATGAGTTTTGTATGGTGTATCCAGTTTCCGCCGTCGCGTACATACACATACGCCGAGCCGGCGTCGGTGTGCACGAATGTAATGCCTCCAAGGTCATCGCCCCACGCACCCACGATCGCCATATCAGAACTTAGGGCAACTGATACGCCGAACTCGTCATACTCCGCCGCGTCATGTGCCGTCAGCTTGGCCTGCTGCGTCCAGACTCCATTGCTCCGCACGAACACATACGCCGATCCGGCATCAATGCCCCCGGCGTGATCGTCGTATGGCGCTCCGACGATCGCCGTGTCGTCGCTGAGGGCCACCGATGAGCCGAACCGGTCCATCGTTGCCGCGTCGTCTGCGGTGAGTTTGGCCTGCAGCGTCCAGATCCCGTCGCTCTGCACGTACACATACACCGATCCGGCGCCGATTCGTCCAGGGAGATTGTCGCCTGGTGCCCCAATAATGGCTGTGTACCCGCTGATCACGACTCGGAAGCCAAAAGCGTCAAACAATCCCGCATCAGCCGCAGTCAGCTTGGCCTCCTGCAATGGAACATAGGCAAGCAGGTCGCATTCATCCGGAACGCTGTTTGTGTTGCAGTCCTCGCTCGTTCCCCCGGCGATATCGAAGGTGTCATCCACGCCGTTGCTGTTGCAGTCAGCGAGGGAATCAATGGTCGATCGCTGAATCAAAACTTCGTCGAGCGGCGCGGCTGGCTCTGTCCGCAACCCATATCCCAAGAGATCCGCGCCACGCAGTCGGGCGGCCGACCCAAACGGTATGCATGCGAGAACCAAAACGAGAACTGACGTAGAAGCACGCATGGTTGCGTCTCTTCGATACGGAAGGATAAACTGTCTGCCGTTGCAGTTGCTCAAAGCGATTATAGGGATTTCAAATGTCGGACCGCAAGCAGGATTGCAACCATGAGCGCCACGTTGGGCGCGATCAGTGCACAACCCGCCCCCATAGGGCGACAGTAAATCCGCATAGAACGGCCGCAAGCCGGAAATGTCCACCGAGGCCTTCGACGTCGCGGTCGACAACTACTTCGCGGTCATGTAGCCAGGATGCCGGCTGCCGACCGCCGCGAACACGCTGCCGCTATTCGGCGGGAATCGCAAGCTCCGCCAGCACACCTGCGGCAATCGTGTCCGCGATCGCCTGGTGATTGTCCAGATCCTCGAACATCTTCACCCAGATGTGCGCGCCATCGGAAGTGCGAATGAGTTCGCCCAGCAGTCCGCGACGATTCTCCTGACGCACAAACCGCGGGTTGATGATGTACGCCACGTTCAGCTCGCGGCCAATCTCAGCCAACGAAACTGAATCCGGCGAGAATCGTTCGGTGGTGGTCGGACCGACGACGTGAAGTCCCGGTACGTCGCCCAGTGCCGCCACCAGAAAATCTGCAATGTCGCCGGTGTCCGCGCGGGTGAAATCCCCGGCGGGCGCAGCGAACGGCATGATCGCGATACGCACTGCCGCCGCAGGCCTCAGCTCGCGCGCGATCAGCCAGGCTGCCGCCATGAGCAATGGCAGCACAAACGCCACGGTCCGCCAGCGACGCCGATTCGGGTTGCGGCCTTCCGGTTCGATCACTTCCGGATCGACCGACAATCGGTATCCGCGACGCGGCATGGTTTCGATATACGGCGACGCCGAATCGGAGGAATCCCCCAAAGCCGCGCGAATCTGGCGGATGCAGGTGTGCAGACTCTGGTCGAATTCGACATGCGCATCCGGCCAAAGCCGTTCGCGGATTTCGTCACGGCTGACCAGCGCGCCGCGCCTTTCGATGAGCAGCGCAAGCAACTGGGCAGGCTGAGGCGCGAGTCGCTGGACCGCGCCTGAGTTGGGTCCCCAGGCGCGCTTCAATTCGCCGGTCGATGTATCAAACTGGAACTCTCCCAACCGAACGAGTTTGTGCGGCTCGGACCGATCGCGGGGAGCGCTACGGATCGCGTCCGTGCCCTCGGCGTTCTGCTCACCATCTCCCGCAGGCGTCATGCGACCAGCTTAGATGTCGAAATCAAGAGCGTCAACGCGATTCACGAGCGCGCGCCTTTGTCGATGAGCAAACCGGCCATGCGCTGGTCCTTTTGCGCCCGCGCAATTGCGAGCGGCGTTTCAGCTTGGGCGCCGAACTTGCGCCCGGCGCGATTCACGTCGGCTCCGCGCTCGATCAGGAACGCCGCCAGCTCAACGTCTCCACCGCGTACTGCAAAATGAAGCGCCGTGGTTCCCAGGTAATGCTGCCGTTCGATTTCGGCGCCGGCAGACAGCAGGAGTTCCGCCATGGACACTCCGCCAGTGCCGATCGCGGGATACCAGAGCATTGCAAAATCGTGTGGACCGCGTTCATGGATGCGCAGGGGATCCTCCGCCAGGAGCGTCTGAACACGCTCTCGATCATTGCGCACGATGGCGGTGGGCAGCGCGTACGCCGCCCCGTGTTCGAGCAGAAAATCGACGATCGGCAGTCGCCCGGTATGCGCGCCGGCTTCGATCGCGCCTTCCGTCGTGGTCGACACGGCGTGCACAAGCTCGGGATGTTCCCGAACCATCTCTCGAACACGATCCAGATTGGAGTGTGCCGCGCCGACGAGATTGCCTTGTGCCAGTGTCGAGAACGCGGAAAGGTCCGGGGCCAGATACGGGCGGCCGTGGGCGTCGTACGCGCGGCGCGAAGTTGAACGATCGCGCGGTATGGCCTCGTGCCCACGCAACAGGGCCGCCGCCTGGGCATGTTCATTTCGCTCAGCCGCATCGAGCGGCGTACTCCCACGCGCGTCGCGCGCCGTGACGTCGGCATGTTTGCGAATGAGCATTTCAATGAGCGCACAGCTTCCTCGACTTGCGGCTGCGTGCAGCGGGGAACTCCCATCGGCTTCACGACTGTTGGGGGCCGCGCCGTTGGCCAGCAGCGTCGCTGCGGTCATCTCCGCCTGTGCGAGGTCGGGAAACTCCAATGCGGCTCTCAGTGGAGACTTCCCACCGGCATCGGGACGCCGCGCATTGGGATCACCACCCTGGCTGTAGACCCGCCAGATGTCGGACCCCGCACCGCCGATGGCGGCCGCGAAAATGGCTGATCCGCCAACGGGATGCATGCGGTTGACCTGATCGGGCGACTTGGCGGCTTCCGTGTCGAACCCCACCCAATCCAGGGCGAGCGCCATTTCGTGTACGTCCGGCTGATACCCCTGCTGCCGGAGGAACACCCCGATTTCCAGGTGACGTGCGAGATACGCCGTAGCGAATCCCGTACGGCCTGACACATCGCGTTCGTTCAGCCAGGCAGGCCGCGCCGCGAGGAGTTTGCGCACTGCCCCCAGGTCACCGGCCTCAATCGCTCGAAACCAGGCGTTGGGCTCCGCCCCCCGTGCGATGGCGCCCAGCGGACCGCCCGACACCAGAACGGCAGCGCCGAATCCGCACATGGTGTCGGTCATGAACGCGCGACGTGACAATCGAGCCATGGCAATCGTCCCCTGTAACGGGTGAAGTATCCGGCTCAACTCTACACGGTCGCTGACGTCGTGCGGCTGGTAACATCCTGAAAGTTGCCTGAAATCGATCTGAAACTCGCGCTCAGATGGGTTTCCGATGCGCCTTGATTGATCTGTCGTTGTGTGCGGCGGCAACTCGCACGGCGTCCGCGACCGCTTGGACAAGTCCAGCCATATCGACTACAGAGTAAGCGATGGTCGCAGAGCCCATTATCATGCCGCGCAAGATGCAATTCCGCCGCTCGATGGCGACGGTGATCGCGATCTTGGTCGGGATCCTGACGATCCTGCCAGCCGGTGCAGTTGCCGACGAGAAAGAATCCCCGAAGTCCACCACCCGTCCCATCTGGCGTCAGGTCGGCCGCATCGACCCCAACGTCATCCGCGAAGTCTCCGGCGTCGTCGCCAGCCGCAAGCACCCCGGCGTGCTCTGGGTGCATTCCGACTCGGGCAATCCGCCCAAGCTCGTCGCGATCAACTCCAACGGCGCCATCCTCGCGGAAGTCATGGTCGCCGGTGCGCCCAACATCGACTGGGAAGACATCGCCATCGACGACGCCGGCCGGCTCTACCTCGGCGACATCGGCAACAACACTGGCATGCTGCCCGTCCGTTACATCTACGCGCTCGACGAACCCGATCCGCACAATCCGCCGCAGGCGCCCGTGCCACCCACGCAGCGCTGGCGCGTACGCTACGCGGACGAAAAGCGCGTGAACTGCGAAGGCCTCTTCTGGCACGCGGGAACAATGTACACCGTCTCCCGCGGGGGCGCATCCCCCGGAGTGCTTTATCGCCTGGCGCCGCAGGGCGACGACGAACTCATCATGCAGCCGCTCGCCACGATCATGCACGGCGTTTCCGGCGCGGATGTTTCTTCAGATGGGAAAACACTGCTGCTGTGTACCGCGCACAGCGCCCGCATGTTTGCCGTCACCGATTCCGAGGCGTTCGTCAACCTGGACGACCGCCGCGGCATCACCTTTCCGGACAATGGGGCGGTCGAGGCATGCTGCTTTGACGGCGACGAGGTCGTGCTGATTCCGGAAAACGGGCGCGTGTACCGCGTGCCCGAGGCGCATTTCTCGGAGCGCGCGGCGTATCGTCCCCGTCAGCGCGGCGAGAAGCTGCCGGACTGAGCGTAGCCGCTACTTTTCGTTCAACTCAGTTCAAAGTTCAGCCGCACGCGCCGACCAGCCAGCATATCCGACGCCGTCACGCGGCCGGGCGCTCGCCGCATCGTGTCGTTGTCCGGCTGATAGTGGATCGCACCGTCCGCCGGCTCGTCCATGGATGCCAGCGCATCGCCGTCGACGATCAGCGCGAGCGATCGTCCGGCGATGCGTTCGACCACGGCCGACCACAATGCGCCGTCGAGTTCGAGCGGAACGCGCATCGCATCCGCGTCCTGCGTTTCGCTTCGGAGAAATTCAAGCAAATCGGCTGATGCTGTTGTAGGCATGGCGCATCTCACAGTGCCGCGCGCCGTTTCGTCGCGTGCTTCGCAGTCGCTGCGCACGGTACCCAGCCTATCGGCGGATTCTGCGGGTCATCTGAAGCGCCGCCCGGGGAGTTCGCCCGTAGCGCTACCCATTTGCCATGTGTCGGATAGACTCACGCCCGCGATCAACCGGCCGGCACGACTGTCGGCCCGCCCGAACAGGCATGGTTACGATGAAGGCACTCACCCTCGACGCCCGACCTGCCCGCTGGATGGCGTGCAAGTCACTCGGAATGCTCCACACGCCGATCTATTGGTCGGCGCTGTCCAATCTTCGCTACCGCGAGATCCCGGTACCCGATCGGCCCGGGCCCGAGTGGCTGCGGCTGCGCACGGTCCTCGGCGGAATCTGCGGCACCGACCTCGCCGTCATCACCCAGCGCACGCACCCCGCGTCTATCCTCCGGCCGTTCACCAGTTTTCCGATCGTGCTCGGGCATGAGAACGTCGCCGTCATCGACGAGATCGGCGAGTCAGCCGGCGCTGTTACCGCAGGCACGCGTGTGGTGGTCGAGCCCGCGCTGTCCTGCATTCCACGAGGCGTCGATCCGCCTTGCACCGCCTGTGCCCGCGGATTGTTTTCCCTATGCGAACATTTTGTCGGAACGCCCTCGCTGCCGGCGGGCACCATGATCGGGCTCAATGCGTTCACCGGCGGAAGTTGGGCCCCGTACTTCGTCGCCCACCGGTCGCAGCTCCACCCCATACCGGACGACCTCACCGATGAGCAGGCTGTGCTGATCGATCCGCTCGCGTGCAGTCTTCACGCCGTTCTGCGTCGGCCTCCGCAGCCAGGAGAACGCGTGCTCGTGCAGGGCTCCGGCATCATCGCGATCGGCGTCGTACTGGCGCTGCGCGCGCTCGGTTTGGATAACCCGATCGTCGCCTTGTGCCGACATTCGCTGCGCGCCGAACGCATGACCTTAGCCGGTGCGAGTACCGTGGTGCGCACCGCGCGCAAGGCCCCGCGTGCGCGCATGTTTGACGATGTGGCCGCCGCATTCGATACGCGGCGGATTTCGTCGATACTCGGCAACCACGCGCTGCTCGGCGGGGCGGACGTCGTCTACGAATGCACCGGTACCGGCCTGGGCCTCAGCGACGCCATCAAGTTCGCGGCCGCGCGCGGCACGGTCGTCGCAGCCGGCACCTCGCAGATCACCCTGGTGGACACAACCTGCCTCTGGTTTCGCGAAGTGACCGTGATCGGCGCCTACGGCCGGCAGATCGAGTTTCCCTTCGAATACGCCGCGAAACGCTCCGGCGGGGGGGGGCAGGTCGGCGAACCTGCCGACGCGCCCGCCGGCACAGCCCGGCACACCTATGCGCTGGTCATGGAACTCATGCGTCGTGGCCGTCTGCCCACCGACGGCTTGCTCACGCATGTTTTCGACGTCGCCGACTATCGCCGCGCGCTGCGCACGCTCACCGGCGCGCAACGCTCCCAGGTCATTAAGGCGGCGTTTCGCCATCCCGCCGCGCACTGATCCGCCGCCGAGGTCGGCGCTGTCGGCGGCGCCGCCCAAAGAAAAAAGGCGGCCCGCATTTCGCGGACCGCCTTCGCGTTAACGTGTGTCACGTCTCTCGTCTGAAGCCCGCGTGGCGGGTTCGAGTCGATCGCGCCGTGCGACCTGTGACCGATGTCGGCGATGACTGTTGACGAGATTCCCGTCTGCCGACGGGGTGAACGCGGCGGGCTCAATGTCCCTTCCGGGACCGCGTGCTCGACGCTCAGTTCTGAGACGCCAGGCGCCGGCGAAATCCGTCCGCGTTGGTCAGAACTAGAACGACCGGCCCTTGCGGGTGGGCGTCGTGGCGACGATGAAGCCGCCCGACTTGTTGTACGCGACAGCCTTCACGCACGACTTGCCCCACTTGCTCGCCAGGGTGGTCTTGACCGAACCGACGGTCCAGTTGCGGTTCGAGCCGGCCCAGCGGTTCAGCTGGGTGTTGCTGATGTTCTTCAGCACGGCGCCCTTGTCGATCCACTTCGAGATCGAGTTGAGCTGCGCCGGCGTCGGGCGGAACTTCGAGCTGCCGCCCGTCGTCTGGGCGCACAGCGTCTTGTAGAAGTTCATTTTGTTCTGGAACTGCGAGCGAATGCTCGTGTAATTCGTTTTCTTCGTAGCCATTGTTTTCTCCAAATGTCTGAGTTACGTGACACACCGGTCACTGTCCGTTGGTTGGTGCCTACATCGGAAGAAGTGCAGACAGGCTTGAGCGCCAATCATCGGCTAAACGAAGCGAAAACACGGTTTCCTTGTTGTTGCATGTGCCCGCGGCGCACGAACGTCCGATAAGGACCGCGTTCCTGCCCGAAGCGCCGCTTTTCCAGCGCCAACCGCCGCCCGGGCCAACCCGCGGAACTTTTTAGCGAAACGACTCAACAATTCTCCGTGTTTTCCAGTGTCCGGGCGCGCCGGCCGCCGCGCTGCACGCGCCAATTCCATCCGCCCGCGCCGATCTCCGATCAATTCCATGGAACAAAAACATGCCCGCAGGACGGGGCCGGTGCGCCCCGATGGAGTCGGTTGAGGTGAATACCGCATTACTCTCCGCGATTGTCAACTCCGACGCGCTGCCGTCGATGCCCGTGGTGGCCTTCAAGGTGCTCGAACTCTGCCGCCAGGAGGATGTCGACGTCAAGGATGTCGCCGACGTCATCGCCAAGGATCCGGCGCTCACCGCCAAGATGCTGCGGCTGGCCAACTCCTCCATGTTCGGTATGTCCAAGACCGTCGCATCGCTCGACCAGGCGATGATGGTTCTCGGCCTGCGCACGGTCAAGATCATGGCGTTAGGGTTTTCTCTCGTCGACACACTCAAGCACGACTCCGCGACCGAGTTTGACTACCCCGGCTACTGGCGCCGCTCGCTGACCACCGCCGTCGCCGCGCGCCAGCTTGCCGACATCGTCGGCGACATCCGCCGAGACGAAGCCTTCGTCGCCGGCCTGCTGTGCGACATCGGCATGCTCGCCGCGGAGCGCCATCCCGAAAAAATCTACCGGCCGGTGATTTCCGTACACCGCGAGATGAAGGGACGCATCCAGGATATCGAGACCGCGCTGCTGGAAATCACCCACGCGCACATCAGCGCGCTTATGCTCGCCAACTGGAGCATGCCCGAAATGGTCTGCCAGGCGGCGCAGGCCCACCACGGCGAAGGCATCGACACCCTCAAGGGCCGTTCGCTGATCCTGGCCAAAACGCTCTGGGCCGCGTCAGAAATGGCCGAGCTCTTCTGCGGCGATATCGACGCAGCCGGCTACGGCGCCGTGCGCGACCACATCCAGTCCATCCTGGGCGTCGCACCCAAGGCCCTCGACGAACTCATGGCCCAGATCAACCAACAGGTCAGCGAAGCCGCGGAAATGTTCAGCATCGAACTGGCCGAAGAGATCTCCTTCGACGAGATCCGCCGCACCGCCATGATGCAGATGGCCTCACTCTCACTCTCCGCCGAGCAGGATCGCGCCCGCGCAGAAACCAAGGCCCGCGAGATCAGCGCGCTCAACGAAACCCTCCGCGCCCGCGCAGAATTCGACAAGCTCACCGGCATCGCCAATCGCCAGACCTTCGACGATCACCTCGCCGCCGCCATCGACCGCGCCGTCGGCGGCGCTGCCGACCTGGGCCTGATCATGCTCGACGTGGACCACTTCAAGAAGTTCAACGACACCTATGGCCATCTCGCCGGGGATGAGGTGCTCAAGACCGTCGGCCAGTGCTTGCGCAAGATCAGCGACGAGACCCAGTTCGCTGCGCGTTACGGCGGAGAGGAATTCGCCGTGGTGGTCGCTGACATAGCCGCGCGCGATCTGCGCGCCTTGGCCGAAGACATTCGCAAGAACATTGCACGCCTCCGCGTTCGCCACGGTGGCGCCGAACTTAGCGTGACGGCCAGTCTCGGTGTCGCGCACGTCAACTTCGGCGAAGAGCGGATCGACAGCAACGAACTCATCCGCCGCGCCGACGGCTGCCTCTACGACGCCAAGCGCGAAGGCCGCAACCGCGTCGAAATCACCTTCTAACAGCCTGTTGCGAAATACCAAATTGCATGTGGGACCGACTTTCCAGTCGGTCTCTTGAGTCCCCAAAGGGGTATGGATCGGCTGGGAAACCGACCCCATAGACTTCTTCCACGGCCTCTTGAACGCAGCGCCCCTGCGGCTCAATAATACGATTCGTAGTCGCTCGCCGGCGTCGATGATTCGGCGCGTAGCGCCAGCGCAACCGCGACGCCGATCGGCGCCAGCACCAGTACCGCGTGCACCAGCGCGCCGCGCCAGCCTTTGATGCGAATCGCCCCCAAGAATCCGCCGATTCCCGCCAGTGCCGGCGCCGCGCCTGCCAGCACATACGCGACCTGCGGCACCCCGCTCGTGTCGTAGAACATTGCGGAGAGCGCCAGCGACAGCGAAATGGTCGCCGCCACCGGACCAGCCGGTCCCAGCACGCGCAGCCCCGGTCGCCACAGCGCGGCAAGCAGAAACACACCCAGGCACGCCGCATAAACACCGGCGAGTTGTCCGAAGCGCGCCGTATTCGCCGCTACCAGAAACCCCGCGAGGCCGAAGGCGCCCAGGAGCTGCACAAGGGTCAACCCGCGCGGCCCCGCGCGCTCAGCCGACCACTTCAGCAACAGACCAACAACCAGAACCAGCACCCCCGCGGTGATGCGCCAGCGTCCACGCACGTCCGCCAAGTCGGCGAATCCTGGCACGATCAGCCAACCGAAGACGCCCGCCGCGCCGATTCCCACCATCCAGCGAACCACCGACGGCACGCGCGGCAACGCCATCACCACGCCCGCCAGCGCCGCCAGCAGCGCGAGCCATACCATCCACTGCCAATGTTCAACCGGTGGAATCGCCGCCCACTTGCGCAGGCAGCCGAAGAACCCGGCTGCAAAGCCGGCCCCCAGTGCCAGCGGCGCCACGGCGCGCGCCGCAGCCATCCGCGGCGCGCACACCATCGGCAGCAGTATCAGCGCAGTTACCGCGGCAGGCAGAACCACGCCGCCCAGCACCATGTTCCACATGGATAAGCCGCCGGCCTAGGCGCCGCGCTTCCCTTCGATGCTGACGATCAACCGCACTTCGTCGCCCAACTGCTCCGGCATGAAGTTCATGCCATAGTCGCTGCGCTTGATCGTGAAGATCGCTTCGAACCCCGCACGCTGACCACCGCGCGGATCGCTAACCGGCCCCGTCGGCTCGAGTTCAACGCCGATCTCCTTGGTTACGCCGTGCAGCGTCAGGTTGCCCGTCGCCTTGATCTTGCCTTCCTCGCCCTTGCTAATCGCCGTGCTCTTGAAGCTGATCGTGGGGAATTCACGAACGCTGAAGAAGTCCGCGCTCTTGAGGTGCTCGTTCAACTTGTCCATCTTCGCGTCGACGCTTTCCGCCTTCACTTCGATGTCGATCACGTTTTTCGATGCGTCCGCGTCGTCCACCAGGAACGTGCCGCTGATTTCGTTGAACCGGCCATAGAACCACGCCGCATTCAGGTGCTTGATCCGGAAGATCACGTTCGAATGGCCGCCGTCGACCTTGTACGCATCCGCCGCCAGCGCCGCCGGCGCCAAGACTCCGCATGCCAGAACCATCCACACGCCCGTCGTCGATCGCTTCATCATGTTCACATCTCCCGATTGTCTGTGTCGCGCTGCCGCGACGCCTCTCCAATGACTCTGTCGGCCCCAATGCGCCGGACGGGCGACAGTTTAGTCAGGCTGCTTGCGGGTGGCCAATTCAGCCGGGGCGACGCGCGTAACTTCCCAGCTTCACACCATTTCCAATTCGCCGCGATTCGCGATACCGTGAATCCGCCAGACCGCGACCACGCCGAACCGGCATGCGCCATGGACGAAACACGCGCCAACATCGCCGTCATGCCTGACCCGGCACAGCGCCTCGAATGTCCGAATTGCGGGTACGACGTCCGCGGTCGCGACAGCCAGCGCTGCCCCGAGTGCGGACTCGCGCTCGATCCCCGCGAACTCCACGGCCCGCATCTGCCGTGGACGCGGCGTCGATCGACAGGTCGCGTGCGCGCGTTCCTGCGAACCGTGCATCTCGTGCTCTTCCGCCAGCGTGAACTGAACGCGCAGATCGACAAGCCTGTACGCTACGCCGACGCCCAGCGCTTTCGCGAGATGCTCATCCTGCTGCTCTATGTTCCGCTGCTGCTGGGTTCGCTGGCGGTCGTCGCCCTGGGCGAAGGTGCGTCATTGGATTTTCTCGAGTTCGACGCACCCGCCGGGGCCATCGCGACCAACGTCGTGCTGCATGGCAGCGTCTTGCTGTTCCTGTTCGCGATCACCGGCGTTCCCAGCTACTTCTTTCACCCGAAGTACCTCCCGGTCGAACGCCAGAATCGCGCCGTCGCGCTGAGTTACTACACCGCGGCGCCGCTCGCGCTGCTGCTTCCGGCATACGTGCTGGTACCCGTCGGCCTCCGCGTCGGCGGGCTGGGATTTCAGTTAATCGGCTTGATTCTCGTGGTGGCGGGTGTGCTCTGCGCGCTCGCCGCGCCGTTCTGGTGGCTGGTGGCGCTGCGCCGATTGGGAAATCACATTCTCGGCCCGGCCCGAGCCTGGAAGACGACCTTCCTGGTGCTTCCCCTCTGGATCCTGCTGGCGATCACAACCCTCAGCGTGGTTCCGCTGACCGTATACTACGTCGCGATCATCGTCGCCTCTCTGCGCATCTGAACGGTCGCGCCGCCGGGCGTCCGGCATCACGGTTTCGGCTGAACGGGCCGCTCGCCATCGAGAAACAGCACTGCATCGCAGTCACACTGGTCGATTGGGGCGACTTGGTTAACATAGTCGGCAGAATCGTCTTTACCGTCACGGCCTACGCTGTAGATCAATGGCCGTGCCGCGTCCGGCGCATATTGCAGCGTCGCGCCCAGCTTGAACGGATCACCCGGCGCCCGCGGCAGGTACCCGTGCTCCACCAGTTCGTCCAGCGATTCCGCCCGCCGCCCGCGATCGACCTCGTAGAGCCGCAGCGCCACCGCAACAGCCGTCAGTCGCCGCTTCGCCAGCCCCTCGTAATGCGTCTTACACGCGCCTCCCAACGACGGCAGCAAAATGCTCGCGAGCATCCCCGTCGGTCCGTTGAATCCCGATGTTTCCGTCGGAATCTCCGGCGCATTCGCCAGGCATTCGACGTGCTCCGGCCAAGTCGGCGCACGCACCGCCGCGATGTACGCCGCCATGTACTTGGCCATGCGCACCCCGGCCATCTTGAACATCGGGCCGTAGATCGCCGACCCGGTCACCGAACGCTTCGGAATCGCGCCGACAAAGCGCAGCTCGCGTTCGTCCGTTCCGTCGACCATCAGCGACACAGTGTCCAGCTGCATCGCCCGTTCCATCGCGATCGCCAGTTCCACTCCGCGCACCAGCGGCGCCTCGTCGATCAGCGTGGCCAGCAGCGCGTCCATCTCCCGACGCAGCTCGGCAGGCGCATCCGGACTCGCCAGCCGGTCGCCGACCGCCGGCAGCAGCGCCTCCAGCGTCAACGCCCCCTGGTGGTTCATCGCCACCGCGTGCATGTGCGCCAGCAGCGACGGCCAGGCTGAAAGCGCATCCGCCAGTCCGTACACGTCACGCACCGCGGAGATCGCAGCGCCAACTTCGCCCTGATCCGCCGCCCAGCGCGCCTTCAGCACCAGCAGCCCGGCACACGCCCGCGAATGCGCCAGGTCCGGCAGCATCACGTTCAAGAGTGGGCTCTTGTACTCGATCGGCCAGGCCAACCCCTTGCGCTCGCGTGCTTCGCGCAGCAGATTGAAAAAAAAATCATGCGCATCAAGCTGCCGGCCAATCTCCTCCAGTGTTTCGGCGGTAAGCTGGCTCGGCGACTGGCCCCGCGCCGCCAAACGGGACAGCTCAGCATTGTCGCGCACCATGTCCGCCGCCCGCAGGTACAGCACAGCCGCGTTCTCGTCGTCCGCGATGGTCGCAGCGTTGAAGTCCTCCGGCAGTACCGGCTCGCCCGCCGCCTGCGCCTCCGCGATCACCTGCGCCCACCGCCGCTCGACGTACCCCGCCCACCAGAAGTGCAGACCCGCAATCCCGACCAGCAGCATTCCGCCGGTCAGGCTGATCCGCTTGAGCCACCAGTAGCGCCGCGGAACCGGTTCAACGGCTTCTCCGCCAAGCACCTCATTTTCCACCCGATCTGCGATCATGCCCGCCAGCCTACCAAGACTGGGTCTCACTTGGCAGTGGCGCTTCCGTCAGATTCGTCAGGCATTGGGCTGGATGACGTGGACACCAAGCGTGCGGCAGGTATCGTGCGCCAGTTGCGGCTGCGTTAGCACGCGCCGCGCAGCGGCAGGCCAATCCGAGTGTTGTCCAATTGACTCCTGCGATGTCCTTTCTCATGCCAAATCCCTTTTTCCCCTGCCGGGGGCCTGGGTCAATACACCCGCCTGCCGCACCCGCTGGGTAAGTTGTCGGGGTCGGGGCCGGGTGGTTTTCGTCGGCATTTTCGTGCTGGATTTGAGCTATTTACAAAGCGAATCCGTGCATGAATAATGGCCGATTCACGATATGCGGGACGGTGGCGGTATTGGCCCGTCCGCAGGCTGTTTGAGGGGAATTTTCCCATGGCCGTTGGCGCGATCGAGCAGACAGGCACACCTTCGGCGACGGATTACTTCGGGGTCCGGTCGCTGCTTTCCGATGACGAGCGGCAGATCCAGGACACGGTCGCCCGATTCGTCGACAAGAAGATCCTGCCGATCATTTCGCAGGCATTTGACGCGCATCGCTTCCCCACGGAGCTGATCCCGGAGCTGGCGGAACTGGGCCTGCTGGGCTGCAACTTCGAAGGGTACGGCTGTGCGGGGGTGAATAACGTCTGCTACGGGCTGGTCTGCCAGGAACTGGAGCGGGCGGACAGCGGCGTCCGCAGCTTTGTGTCGGTGCAGGGCAGCTTGTGCATGTATCCGATCCTGGCGTACGGTAACGATGCCCAGAAGGACCGTTGGCTGCCCGAGATGGCGGCTGGCCGGGCGATTGGCTGTTTCGGCCTGACCGAGCCGGACGGCGGCAGCGACCCCGGCACGATGAAGACGCACGCGCGGCGCAGCGGCGGCGACTGGATCTTAAACGGCGCGAAGATGTGGATCACCAACGGCAGCATCGCCGACGTGGCCATCGTGTGGGCGGTCACCGACCAGGGGATTCTTGGATTCCTGGTCGAGAAGGGGATGAAGGGGTACGAAACGCGCGATATCGAGCGCAAGTATTCGCTGCGGGCGTCAATCACGTCGGAGCTGTTCTTCGACGACGTACGCGTGCCGGATGCAAACCTGTTGCCGAATGTTCGCGGGCTCAAAGGGCCCTTGGGCTGTCTGACGCAGGCGCGGTACGGCATCACCTGGGGCGCCGTCGGCGCGGCAATCGCCTGTCTGAAAGAAGCGCTGGAATTCGCGTCGACCCGCGTGGTGTTCGGCCGGCCCATCGCGCACACGCAAACGATTCAACGCCGCTTGGCGGATATGTCGCGGCGGATCACCACGGCGCAACTGCTTTGCCTGCAGCTAGGCCGACTGAAGGACCGGGGCGTCATGCATCACAGCCAGGTGTCGATGGCCAAGTGGAACAACGTGCGCATGGCGCTGGACGTGGCCCGCGATGCGCGGGACCTGCTCGGCGCGGGCGGGATCACCTCGGAATACGCGGCGATCCGACACATGCTGAACCTCGAAAGCGTGATCACCTACGAGGGCACTGAGACCATCCACGAACTGGTCGTCGGCCGCGAGTTGACCGGGCACGCGGCGTTCTAGCGACATTCACGCTGACGACATTCATTCTAGCGACATTCACGATTACGACCATGCAATCTGACAGAAGATGCATGATGCGAGACCATGCGGGGTGCGCCAACCGTCACCCAGGCCCAGTACACCGATGACCACATTCAATCGCGCACAAATCGTCGATGACAACTTCGTCGCCTTCCTGAAGGGATGGCACGCGTCAGCCGAGCACCCACGGCTTGCCGACGAGCCGATCCGTGACGGAAGCCCGGTGACCTGCGGCGATTTCCTGGAAATGTTCGAGTCGCAGATGATGGCGCGGCACCTGGACCTGATCGCGCGCATTCTGCGCGCCCGTGACGCCGCCTTCTATACCATCGGCAGCGCCGGGCACGAGGCCAACGCCGCGGTGGGGCGGCTGACGCGCATCAACGACCCCGCGTTTCTGCACTACCGCAGCGGGGCGTTCATGATGGAGCGCAGCCGCAAGGATTCGTCGATCGATCCGATTTACGATTCGGTGCTTTCGCAGGTCGCCAGTTCGGAGGATCCCATCGCCGGCGGCCGGCACAAGGTGTGGGGCAGCAAGGCGCTGTGGGTTTTGCCGCAGACCAGCACCATCGCAAGCCACCTTCCGAAATCGGTCGGCGCGGCCATGGCCATCGCCCGCGGAAAGCGCCTGGGCTTCACCTTACCGGTTCCGCCGGATGCGATCATCGTCTGTTCGTTCGGTGACGCGGGACTCAACCACAGTACAGCCACCGGCGCGATCAACGCGGCTGCGTACGCCGCCTACCAGTCGTTGCCCGTGCCCATCCTCTTCGTGTGCGAGGACAACGGCATCGGCATCTCAGTGAACACCGCTCCGGGGTGGATCGAGGCCTCGTTCAGCAATCGGCACGGCATCACGTACTTCAGCGCGGACGGGCTTGACCTCGTCGACACGTACGCGGCGACCCAGGAGGCCATCGACTTCTGCCGCAGGAACCGTGAGCCGACGTTTCTCCACCTGAAGGTGATCCGCATGCTGGGGCATGCCGGCACGGATTTTGAAGCGGGGTATCGCACGCTCGAAGAGATCGCGGCTGTCGAGGCCGATGATCCGCTGCTGCATTCCGCGACCATCGCGCTTGAATCCGGGGCGGCCACCGCGGAGCAGATTCTCGAGCAATACGAGCGCATCCGGCGACGGACGCAGGAGGCTGCCGACCGTGCGGTCACGCGGCCGCGGCTGAACTCGGCTGCGGAGGTGATGACCCACCTGGCGCCGTACCATCCGCAGCGCGTCGCCGCGGAGGCCGCGCGGGATGACTACGGCGCCGAGCGCCTCGCGGTCTTTGGCGATCCACAGCGGCTGCCGGAACATCACGCGCCGCGTCACCTTGGCGCGCAGATCAATCGCGCCCTGCACGACCTGATGGCCAAGTACCCGCAGATGCTGGTTTTTGGCGAGGACGTGGCCAAGAAGGGCGGCGTGTACCATGTGACTTCGGGATTGTACAAGCATTTCCGCGCCGGGCGGACGTTCAACACGTTGCTCGACGAGCAGACGATTTTCGGGCTGGCGCAGGGGCTGGCGTACATGGGCATGCTGCCGGTGCCGGAAATTCAGTATCTCGCGTATTTTCACAACGCCTGCGATCAGATCCGCGGGGAGGCCTGCTTCACCCAGTTTTATTCGAATGACCAGTTTCGCAACCCGATGGTCATTCGCATCGCGTCGCTGGCGTATCAGAAGGGCTTCGGCGGGCATTTTCACAACGACAACAGCATCGCGGCGCTTCGGGATATCCCCGGATTGATCATCGCCTGTCCGTCCCGCGGCGACGACGCCGTGGAAATGTTGCGCACGGCCATGGCGCTGGCCGTGGTCGATGGACGCGTGGTCGCGTTTCTCGAGCCGATCGCGTTGTACATGACCAAGGACCTGTACCAGGAGGGCGACGGGGCCTGGCAGTTTGGCTTTCCGCAGCCGGGCTCGTTCATTCCGCTGGGCGCGGGAAGGGTCTATGAGCCGGCTGCGGGTGACGTGCTGCTGGTCACGTACGGGAACGGCGTGCTGATGTCGCTGAATGCGGCGAAGGCGCTGCGGGAGCGGCATGGGGTGCGTGCCCGCGTGCTGGACCTGCGCTGGCTCAATCCGTTGAATGCCGAATTCATCGTGAGCCACGCCAGGGAATGCGGCAGCATGCTGGTCGTGGATGAAGGCCGGCGCACGGGCGGCGTCGCCGAGGCGGTGATCACCGCGGTCGCGGAGAACGCGCCGGAAGTCCGCTGCCGGCGCGTGACCGGCGAGGACAGCTTCATTCCGCTGGGGCCAGCCGCCAACCACGTCTTGCCTTCGACCGAGGGCATTATTCGGGCGGTGCTGGCGATGCGCGAGGGGTGAGTTGGGGCGGGAATGTGGGGCGTTGAGGATACGGGAAAACAAACCTGTCCCGTTTGTCGTTTCAAGTGCTTACTACCATTGCACACCCGACTGCGTGATCAATCGGATTTTCATCTCCTTGAATCAGAACAGAGAATAACCGTCCGATTGCGACGATGTGCGGAAACGATGTTCGCACGAAATTGATTATGCATTGCAGGGGATGTGCTTGTTCGGAGATGACGATTACGCGCTCATATCTTCTACGGATTTGTGGCGTCGAAACCCACGGCAACAGCGCGGCCAGTGCGTCAAATGCGCCTGGTGATTCGACGTTTTGCATCGGCAGGACAGCCGTGTGGGCGCCGCGGCTGTGATGGATGGAGCTCAACTGGGCAAGCGCTGTGGCGACGATCAGCTCGGCGTACTTGCCTTCCCGCGCCTGGGAGCTTTCGTAGAAGAACTCGTCCTTGATCTGACCCATTCACGAAGCGCCTTTCTTCTATGGCGGAAAAGGGGACATCACTCGTTGTAGCGTGCTGCACAATCGAAGGGGGCAGGCTTGCCTATCGAGTTCAGAATCACCGCTTTGCGGCAGCTCAGCCCGCACGTCCCCGACCCCAGCCGCCAACCACCCGTCGAGCGCCCTCTGCGTCCTTCACGCATCCGCGTGATCATACCACACCCACCCCACGCGCAACCCAAACTTTCCGCAGTACACCCCGCGCGTTATCCCCAATAGACCAGCAGCAACCGCAGTGCTGAGTGCAAGGTGATAAGTGCTAAGTGCCGAACGCCCGTGCCCAGTGCCTAATGCCCAGTGCCAAATGCCTAGTGCCTAGTGCCTAATGCCTAGTGCCTCATGCCTGATACCCAGACCCCAGTGCCCTTCCCCCATTCACTCGTCACTCATCACTTATTACTCAACACTTCCCCTTGGTGTCTCCGTGGCTTGGTGTCTTGGTGTCAAAAACCCAATGGCCGACTCCCCAACCAGCGCAGAAAAAAAATCGCGCACCAAACCCGAATCGCAGTGCCACTTCAACGCCTGGCGCTACCCAAAACGCGGGTCACCCCGCGCTGCGGCCCAGAAAACCGCGGGCGCGTTCCGCAAAGCCGCACTTCAATTCGGCTTTGGCAAGCTCTTCCTGGCCCGCACGCCCGCAATTCTCCATACCCGCCAACCCGCCTTGACGGGGGTCCGGACCCACCTAAGATTGCGCGCCGCCCCGGTGATGCACATGCCCGCGGCGGACCGATACCCAACCACAGCCCGCTTCGGGCAGGAGGCCTGCGTCATGTCCCGGACCATCGTCCATGTTGAAGCCCGCGAGATCCTCGATTCGCGTGGCACACCCACCCTGGCTGGCACGGTCGTCCTGGAGGACGGCACGGTCGGCGACGCGGCTGTCCCCAGCGGGGCGTCCACCGGGCAGTACGAAGCGGTCGAACTCCGCGACGGCGATCATAAGCGCTACGGCGGCAAGGGCGTTTTGCAGGCGGTTGAGAACGTTAACGGCGAGCTGTCTGACGCGGTGGTCGGGCTCGACTCAGCCGACCAGGAGCAGGTCGACCAGGTGATGATCGAACTCGACGGCACCCCGAACAAGGGTCGCCTGGGGGCCAACGCGATCCTGGCGGTGTCGCTGGCCAATGCCCGCGCGGCGGCTGCCTCGGTCGGGTTGCCGCTGTTTCGTTACCTCGGCGGGGCGGGGGCCAACGTTCTGCCCGTGCCGATGATGAACATTCTGAACGGCGGCAAGCACGCGGACAACAACGTGGACTTTCAGGAGTTCATGATTCAGCCGTGGGGCGCGGAGAGCTTCACGCAGGCGCTGCAGATGGGCGCGGAGTGCTTTGCCGCGCTCAAGAAGATACTGAAGAAGAAGAACTACAGCACGTCGGTGGGCGACGAGGGCGGTTTCGCACCGTCGCTCAAGAGCAACGACGAAGCGCTGGAAGTCGTCGCCGAGTGCGTCGCGGCTGCGGGCTACAAGCTGGGGCAGGACATCTTCATCGCGCTGGATCCGGCCACGACGGAGATGTACGACGAGAAGAGCGGGAGCTATTCGTTCTTCAAGTCCGCTCCGGACAAGAAGGTGTCCGCGGACGACATGATCGGCACATGGAAGCGCTGGTGCGAGAAGTATCCGATCCGCAGCATCGAGGACGGCCTGGCGGAAGATGACTGGAAGAACTGGGCGAAGCTGACGGCGGAACTGGGCGGGCGCGTGCAGCTCGTCGGTGACGACCTGTTCGTCACCAACACCGAGCGCCTGGCGCGAGGCATTGCCGAGAAGAGCGCGAACTCGATCCTGATCAAAGTGAACCAGATCGGCACGCTGACCGAGACGTTGCAGGCGGTGAACCTGGCGATGCGCAGCGGGTGGACCGCGGTGATCAGTCATCGCAGCGGGGAGACCGAGGATACGACGATCGCGGATATCGCGGTGGCCACGAACGCCGGGCAGATCAAGACGGGCAGCCTGTGCCGCAGCGACCGCATCGCGAAGTACAACCGGCTGCTGGCGATCGAGGACTACCTGGGCGACAGCGCGGTCTATGGCGGGAAGTTCTGGAACCGCTGACGCGTAGTCGCGAACGTTTGGGCCGCGGCGAAAGTTCTTGCGTCCTGGCGGCTGGCGATTACCCTACGGCCCATCGCCTCTTCTGGCGATGGCCGGGTTCGCGGGCATGGAGGCCCGGAGCCGCACGCGAAGGACCATTGACCCTAGTCGCGGCTGCCTGCGTGCCGCCCGCGATTGGGATTTTGGCAAAGGGAGTTGCCGACCTTGACCCGCCCGGATCGACATACGCCGCCCTTGCCCTTTCCCAATGAACGGCCGTCTCCCAATGAACGACCGTTTCCTGATGAGCGTGACGCGCAACCTCCCGGCGACGGCGGCGCGAGCCTCGTCTTCTGGATGCTGATCGCGCTCGCGTTGATCGTCTTCGCGCCGTGCATGATTCTCCCCGCGTGGCGCGAATACCAGGCGGCGGAAATGGACGAGCGCCGCGCCGCCCGTGAAACGGAACTCATGGCGCAGCATGCCGAGCGGCTGGAGCGCCGACTCGATGCGATTCACAACGATCCCCTGGTGATCGCCCGGCTCGCCCGCCGCGAACTCGGCTGCACCATGCCGGGCGAAGTGCGGCTCGCGGTGAGCACCAGCGCGGATGCGGACATTCGTATCGATTCGTGGCGCGACCAACAGCCGAAAGCCGCATCGGTGGAATTCACGCCGGCCAGTCCTCCGGTCGGAATCGCGCGGCTCACCGCTTATCTGCCAAAGCTGAATTACGATGCGCTGTTCTGCACGCCGTCGACGCGCGGTACGCTGCTCGGCCTGTCGCTCGCGCTCATCGCGGCCGCGTTTGTCATCTTCTGGCCGCGACTGCCCCGGGCCTGACATCAGTCCGGCACGCCGAGGAGCCGAATGGTCGCAGCGCCGGTGTGGTGGGTAGAGGCGTCAGGCGACCGCGAGATTGTCCAGACGCGACTGGATGCGCTGCAGCAGCAGGGCGGCGGAGAACGGCTTGCGGAAATAGTCTTCCGCGGGCACGTCGAAGCCGATCATCGCGTTCTCGCTCGGGTCGCACGCGCTGAGAATGATGAGGGGGATGTGCGCGGTCCGCGGGTTCGCACGCAGCCGGCGGGCGAATTCATCACCCGACATGCGCCGCAGCGCGCGGTCGAGAATGATCAAGTCGGGCATCGCATGATCGATTTCGCGCATCGCATCTTCGCCATCGGTGGCGAAGCGGCAGGCGAAACCTTCCGCAGACAGGAATTCGGCCAGCCGCGAGGTGAGTTGCGGGTCGGCGTCGACGATGAGAAGGGTTGCGTTCATGTGCGGTGCTCCAGCTTTCTTGGACCGACGTGTCTGCAACGAGAATGGCAACTGATGCGAATCAGGCCGATGGAGGGCTGTTGCATGGGGTTGTCAGAAGCCTGCCTGATTCCAACGGTTGGCATTGTAGCTTGATGGGTGTAGCGAACGATCCGTACGAAACGTTAAGATTCGATTAAGGTGAGTCTGCGCTGTCCTGGAGTCGCCGGCAGGCGATGCTGGTGGGCGGGTCTGTGAGTACCTGTGATATCCTGTGAAATGCTGTGATATCACAAGAAACTCACAGGGCGGTCGGGTGCATTGTGAATAACCTCGCGTAACCGGTCGCGAGGCTTCGCGAGATTGACAGACATCGAACGATTTGTGTCATTCCAGATGATCCGTAGGGCGGCGTTCATGTTGAAAATGGGCTGTCTCTTGCGACCGGATGCAGTGGGGCGAAGATTCCGTTGCGGCGGTGGTCGGCGAATGGATTGGTCGCGGCTGATGCTGCTTGGCGGATTGTTTGCGACCGGGGGTTGCCTGCATCACGGCGTCGCGTCAGTTTCGCCGGGAGCAGCGCCGCGTTGGGAATGTGCCTATGGGGGAATCGTGCGCGGCGATCGCAGCCGGCGCGAAATCGCGCTGGTGCTTACCGGCGGGGCGTACGGTGAAGGTACGGGGGTCATTCTGGATGCGCTTGCGGCGCGGGGTGCTTCCGCGGCGTTCTTTCTGACCGGTGAATATCTCGCGGACGCGGACCAGCGGCGATACGTGCGGCGTATGCTCGGGGAAGGGCACTATGTCGGCCCGCATTCGCATGCGCATCTGTTGTATTGTGCATGGGACGATCGCTTGCGATCCCTGGTGACGCAAGATGCATTTCGTGAGGATCTGTTGCGCAACGTCGTAGAGTTGCGCGCGCTTGGCGCCCTGCCGACCGGGGAGCGCGTTTACTTCATCCCGCCATATGAATGGTACAACGACGAGCAGGCCGCGTGGGCGCGGGGGATGGAAGTGGCGCTTATCAATTTCACGCCGGGTTCGGGATCCAACCGCGACTGGATACCGGAAGGGGAGCCGGGATTTGTCTCGTCAGCCGAGATCACCGCGGGCATACTGGATTTTGAACGTACCGCTCCGGACGGCTTGAACGGCTTTCTGCTGCTGCTGCACCTGGGTTCGCAGCGGCAGGACAAGATGCACGCGCAGCTTCCGGCGCTGCTCGACGAACTGCACGCGCGCGGATACCGCTTCGTGCGCGTCGACCGCATGCTCACCGGCGCGACGTGTGAGCCACGGCGCGCCGATGAGCCATGAGACCGCGATTCGCGATTAGGCGTTTCCCTATGAACGCGTCCACGCCAACCGCTGCAGCGCCTCGCCTGATGTCGCTCGACGCGTTCCGTGGACTCACCATCGCGGGCATGATCCTGGTGAACAATCCGGGAAGTTGGCGGCACATCTACGGCCCGCTGCGGCATGCCGAGTGGAACGGGTGGACGCCGACCGACCTGGTCTTTCCCTTTTTCCTGTTCATCGTCGGCGTATCACTGGCGTTCGCGATGGAGCGCCGGCTGGAGCGGGGTAGCGGGCACCTGGAATTGCTCGCGCAGGCCCTGCGGCGTTCGGCGATCATCTTCCTGCTCGGGTTGTTCATGGCGGGATTTCCCAACTGGCGGCTGGTTGCGCCGTATGGCCTGATGGTCATGGGGCTCAGCCTGGCGTGCCATGATGCGCCGATATTCTCGTGGGGTTCCGACGGGTCCGCGCGCCTGCGCAAGGTCGCGGGCGGGTTGCTGGTGATCGCGGCGATCGCGTGCTTCATCGTGGACTTCGGGTATTTCCAGGAATCGCGGATTCGCGTGCCCGGCGTGCTGCAGCGCATCGCGGTGTGCTATTGCGTGGCCAGCCTGGTCCTGTTGAGTACGCGAAGCGCCGGGCGGATTGCTGTGATCCTGCTGTTGCTCGTTGGATATGAACTGATCGTCGCGTATACCGCGCCGCCCGCGGGCTACACCGCGAAAGTGACCGGGGAATCGGGCCTGCTGCACGATTGGATCGACGTGCAGTTGCTGGGTGCGCACCTTTACAGCGAACGACCCGATCCTGAGGGGCTGCTCAGCACGCTGCCCGCAATCGCCACCACGCTGCTCGGCCTGGTGACGGGGAGCTGGCTGCGCGGGACGCGTGATGATCGCGACAAGCTTATTGGGATGTTTTTCGTCGCAAATCTGCTCTTGTTCGCGGGCCTGTGGCTGGACGCGGCAGTGCCGATCAACAAGAAGATCTGGAGCAGTTCGTACGTGGTGCTGACCGCGGGCCTGGCGATGCACGTTCTGGCGATGTGCTACTGGCTGATCGACGTGCGCGGGTGGCGCAGGTGGTCGTCGCCGCTCGTGGTGTTCGGCACGAATGCGATCGTGGTGTTCGTGGCGTCGAGCCTGCTGGCGAAGATGCTGGGGCGGTGGAAGGTGGCGGACGCGGTTGGAGGGACGCGGTCGGTGAAAGCGTGGCTTTTTGAGGAGGGCTTCGCGTCGTGGGCCAGCCCGCTGAACGCGTCACTGCTGTTCGCGCTGGCGTACATCACGTTCTGGCTGGTAATGTTGTTGCCGCTGTACCGGGCGAAGGTTTTTGTGCGCGTTTGACGGCAGATTGACGGAATAAGTGAGACATCGTAGTGCGAAGCGGATGAGAGTTGGCAGATTCGAGCAGGGTGGTGGGAAGGAACTGGGCGATACAGGACTTGAACCTGTGACCTCCTGCATGTCGAGCAGGCGCTCTAGCCAACTGAGCTAATCGCCCGAAAACTAGCAGCCGTGGGCCAATCGGCGCGTTCGGCGGGCCAGTCGTCGAGGGGCGGATTCTACGGGGCGGGCTGGCGGCTGTCCAGACGCTGCGGCGGCTTTCAGCCGGCGAGGGAAGGGGCGTAAACCGGACGACGATGCGCGCCGCGGCTTTGCCGGCACGACCCGTTCCCTTTCCCTCGAGGCGATTTTGCAGCGTCTTGGGCTGGCGGTCGCGGCCCGGATCTTTGGCGCACAATTGCGTATACTGACTTAAGATACCGCGCATGCGGCGGCGGCTTGGTTCGCAAATGGCGACGGTGAATGCGAAGGCCCAGCCGGTCGGGCCTGCGGCTGATGTTGCGGTGCGGCTGCCGCCGCCGACGCGGTACCAGGGCAGTAAACGCAAGCTTTGCCCGTGGATCGCGGCTTGTCTCGGCGAACTTGCCTACGACACCGTGCTCGATGCGTTCGGCGGGACCGGCAGCGTGGCCTACATGCTCAAGGGCCTGGGCAAACGCGTCACGTATAACGACGTGCTGCGGGCGAACGAGCAGGTAGGGATCGCGCTGGTCGAGAATGATCGCGTGCAGCTTTCGCAGGCGACGATCGACGCGGTTTCGGGCGACGGCGGGGGGGCTGACCTCAGCCGGCGCCGCCATCCGACGCTGATTGCCGACACCTTCGCGGGGATTTATTTCACCGACGACGAAAACGCCTGGCTGGACCGGGCGTGCGCCTGCATCGCGGAAATACCCAATCGGCACGAACGAGCGCTGGCGTGGTACGCGTTGTTTCAGTCGGCGCTGGCCAAGCGGCCGTACAACCTGTTTCACCGGCGGAACCTGTACATGCGGACAGCCGAGGTGTCGCGATCGTTCGGGAACAAGCGGTCGTGGGACCGGCTGTTCGCGGAGCATTTTGAGCGGTTCGCGGCGGCGGCCAACGCGGCTGTGATCGACGGCGGCGGCACGTGCCGCGTGGTCTGCGGCGATGCGTGCGCCGTGGCAGGGGAATTCGACCTGGTCTACATCGACCCGCCGTACATCAGCGCCCGCGGAATCGGCGTGGACTACGCGCATTTCTATCATTTTCTGGAAGGGCTGGTCGATTACGACGCGTGGGCTGAACGCATCGACCATACCAGCAAGCACCGGCGGATGCACGCCGTGCCCAGCCCGTGGACGAACCCGCGGACCATCGCCGGGGCGTTCGATGCGATCTTCGCTCGCTATCGGAATTCACAATTGGCGGTGTCGTACCGCAATGACGGCGTACCCACGATCGATGAGTTGGCCGCGATACTCCGGAGACACGGACGAAAACCGCGTGTACACGAACTGCGGCGTCACCAGTACGCGCTCAGCACGCGGCGTGAGACGCATGAGTTGTTTATCACCGCGAAATAGTTTTTTGATCTCATGCGCCCGCCGGGCGGTAGGGCGGTGCGGTCGCGTGGCGTGAGGCAGCGCGGCGGCGAAGCCGTGGGGCTGTTTGGGTTTTTGCTTAATGAGCGTGCGTGATTGCGCGCCAGGGAGCGTTATCGCTTGGTCCGCTCCCTCACAGTCGCGGCTCGGATTGGCAGCGCGGGCAGCTTTGCACCGGCGCGATCACTTGCGGGCGCGGAGCGCCTGGATCTGCGTGCGGACGAGTTCGATGAGCGCTTTGCGGTCGATGGGCTTGGTGAGGTAGTCGTCGGTGCCGCACTCGGTCGCCCGTTCGATGTCCGCGGTTTCGTTGAGCGCGGTGACCATGATGATGATGATGTCGCGGGTGGCCGGGCCGGACTTGAGCTGCTTGCAGAGCTCGAAGCCGGACATGCGCGGCATCATGATATCGAGCAGGATGATGTCGGGCTTGTCGCGGTGGATGATGTCGAGGGCTTCAATGCCGTTGGCGGCGGTGGTGGTGCGCACCTCGGGCATCTCTTCCATGTAGACCTCGAGCAGTTCGAGGTTCTGGGCGTTGTCATCGACGATGAGTACGTGGGCCTTGTCGTTCATGTGAAGTCGCCAATCTGCTGTAGCCGGTCAACCATAACCGTGTGCCGACCGCTCGGACGGCGGCGCCTAATTGGTAGCGTGGACAAAGTGACGCGTCCAGTGCGGTCGGGTTTGTCACGCATTTGTGCCGGGAGGCTGCGTTGGACCGGTCGCCTCACGTGCTCCGCCTCGGGTCGCCGCAGAACACGGGATGAGGCTGTTCAGATCTTCGGCGTGACGGCACGAATGAAAGCGTCATTGTCCGGCTGCTTGCCCATGGCCTCGGTGAGCATCTCCATCGCCCGGACCTCGTCGCGCTGGACGAGCGTGCGGCGGATATAATACGAGACCTTCAGCGCTTCCGCGGAGAGCAGCTTTTCCTCCTTGCGCGTGCCCGACTGACTGAGATCGATCGCCGGCCAGACGCGTTTGTTGGCCAGGGCCCGCGAGAGCATGATCTCCATGTTGCCGGTGCCCTTGAACTCGTTGAAGATCACCTCGTCCATGCGGCTGCCGGTGTCGATCAGCGCGCTGGCGATGATGGTGAGCGATCCGCCGTTCTCGGCGTTGCGCGCCGCCCCGAAGATGGATTTGGGTTCCTCGAGCGCCCCGGCGTCGAGGCCGCCGGACATCGTGCGGCCCCGTCCGCGCAGAAACACGTTGAACGCCCGGCCCAGCCGGGTGAGCGAATCGAGCAGGATGACGACGTTTTCGCCGCACTCGACGTGGCGCTTGGCCTTGGCGATCATCAATCGTGCGATGCGCACGTGGCTGGCGGTGTCTTGATCGTTGCTGCTGAAGATCACCTCGCCGCGGACCGTGCGGCGCATCTCGGTGACTTCCTCGGGCCGTTCGTCGATGAGCAGCACCATCATGTACACGTCGGGATGATTGGTGGCGATGCCGTGGGCCATCTGCTGCAGCAGGATGGTTTTGCCCGTACGCGGCGGCGCGGCGATCAGCCCGCGCTGGCCCAGTCCGATCGGCGTCATCAGGTCGACGACGCGCATGGACAAGGGGCCCGCTTTGGTTTCGAAGCGCACGAGTTCCGTAGGGTCGATGGCGGTAAGATCCTCGAACCGCGTCTGACTGCGGAACGCGTCGATGCTGCGCTCGTTGATGCTGGCGACTTCGCAGAGCATGCGGCCGTTGTCGCGGTGCGGATGGCCCTTGCCTGCGCCGCGCGCGACGCCGACGAGCGTCTCGCCGCCGCGCAGACCGAGCCGCCGGCTGAGATCCGTGGGCACGCGCACGTCGCCGGGTTGAATGCGGTAGTTCGCCTTCGCGTCGCGAAGATGTCCGCCCCCATTCTTGTCGGCCACTTCAAAAGTGCCGCTAACCTCATGAGCCGCGGGAATTGACTTGTGGCTCATTCTGCGTGAATGTCCTTTCACTGCTTCCATGATCGTTGGGCGCGCAGCGCACAGGCGGCGCGCATGACCTTCCAGACCGCGTGAGTTGAATCAGTTCCGTCCTGAGTACACGACCCCGCGCCGCGTTGCGGCGCCGCGCATCCATGCGGCCGACGGGATGGGCGGTACGTGAATCGGAGGCTGGGGTGCGCCGTTTGATTCAAGCCGTCTGCTTCGAACCGTCTGATTCGAATCGGTCAGACCCGAATCGCTTCAGGTTTCGATCAAAGTCGATCGAACCTCCGGCCACCACCAGCAACAGGCTATGCGATCGCCGGGTTCAACGCAAGGTTTCATCCTGTAAGCTTTTGCGCGCGGGCCAGCCCGGCCTGGGCCCCCCGGTTGTCCGGATCGATCTGCAGGATGCGGTTGAACCAGGCCGCAGCCTGGTCCGGCTGGTTGCGGTTGATGCTTATCCAGCCCAGGCGGTTGCAGGCGTTGATGACGCCAGGGCCGGTCGGCTCGAGGACCTCGTCGAGTTCCAAGGCCCGGCGGAACTGGGCCTCGGCGAGGTCCAGTTTTCGTTGATTCATGTAGATACTGCCAAGGGCGTGGTGGTACTTGGCCCGCGGCTGATCGCGGCGCAGGCGGATGCAGGTATTCAGTTCCGCGATAGCCTCGTCCGGCCGCTTCGCGTCCACCAAGGCGTTGGCCAGGGTGTAGTAGAGGTCAGGCATTTTGGGCTGCAGCGTGATGGCCTGCCGCATGATTGCAATCGCGCGCTCGAGGCGGGCCGGATCCTGTCGCAGTGCATGGGCATAGTTATTCAGCAGGATGACATCCGTGGGGTCGACTGCGAGCGCGGCCTCGTAGTGCTCGATCGCCAGGTCGAGATTGCCGCGCTGTCGTTCGAGCATGCCGAGGTTGCTGCGCGCCAGTACGCAATGTGGGTCGACCGCGACGGCGTGGGACCAAAGGGTGTGTGAATCATGCCAGATTCGCGACTGCCGCCAGGCGAGGGTGGCATAGGTGAGGCACAATACAACCGCCAGCCCGCTGGCAACGACCGCTGTGTCTCGCCGGCGGGTGGACGCCTCGCGTGTCCGCCACAACCAGATCAGCGCCGCACCGGCAAGAATCGGCCAGACCAGACAGCCGATGTACGCGTACTTGTCAGCCACCAGTTGCGGCCCGCTCTGGGCGAATCCCAGGATCGGGCTGAGCGTGCCGGCGTAGATCAGGCCCAGAATCATGCCCGCCGGCCAGCGCTTGCGCAGCACGAACAGCAGCGCGGCCACTGCGAAAACGATCAACGCGGCGAAGAGCGACACATACACAAAACTGTTGACCATCTCGCGCACGACCGGCGACGTCGCTTCCGTCAGGTCGGTGACGCGCACGGGCGGAATCTGATGAAGAGGCGTCAGGCCGGTGGGGATGAGCGTTTTCCAGGAGTAGAAAAACAGGCCGTAGAAGGCTTGCAGCACGCGATCCGCCACACCCCATTCGGCGAGCGACTTCATCGTCGCAAGCTGCGCGGCTTGCGCCTTCTTCGCTTCGAATGCGAAGTACGCCGCGAGGCCGATGAAAGGAATCTTGTCGACGTACGCCCAAAGCGCACGCGGCGACGCCCATCCGGCCTTCCGGCCGATCCGCCGCAGCGGATGGTAATCGAGCAGCAGCATGACCGCCGGAAGCGTGATGCCCCACGCCTTGCTCAGCAGGGAGAGCGCCAGAAGAACAACGGACCCGACATACCAAGTCCACCGCGCCAGACCGCGCTTTTCCGCGAGCACGTAGCGCAGGTAGCAGTGCAGACAGGGGAGCAGAAACAGCGCGGAAAGCACGTCGCGGCGCTCGGTCACCCACACCGCGTTCTCTACGCGCAGCGGATGACACGCGAACAGCAGCGCCGCGACCGTCGCCGCCAGTGGGCCGAGCCAGTCCACACGCTCAGCCGGCGGAGGAAACGCGATGCGCAGCAGCAAGCGTGCAAGGAAGTAGAAAGCGATCGCAACCCCGGCGTGCAGCAGCAGGTTGTTCAGGTGAAACACCCGCGGATCCAGCCCCGAAACGTAGCGCGACTGCTGCTCCGGATTGAGATTGCTGAACCGGGCCTCGCCTATCGCGTGATCCACCCCGTACGACAGCCACGTCAGCGGGTGATAGTGGCCCATTTTCGACTTGGTGAACGCCGATTCAAAGTTCAGTCCGCGGATGTTGGGATTCTCAACAATGGTCTTGTCGTCATCCCAGTTGACGAATCCGGCAGACAGCGCCGGCCAGAAGGTTACGAACGCACAGACACCAATCGCCACCGGCAGGGCGATGCGCACGGCCAGCGGCATCGGCCGCGGATGCAAGATCGCCGCCGCGTCCAGCGGGGTCAGCCGGTAGTCACCCTCCGCGCGGCCGCCGCGCGATTCCGTTTTGACGGGTCGGGAGTTTCGTTTCTTACCGGCCATGATCGCGACCCATGCGGTGCGCGGGCAGTGTAAAATACGGCGTACGTGACAGCCGCACGCCGGCCACCAGGCATAATCCGCGGCGCGCGAATCCCCGGCAAGGTAGCGGCTGGCTGCGCCAGCGTCCATCGCGATTGGCGCGCCACGACTCACTTTGGCCATCGCTTCACCGCATGGGGCGGTCATGTTGACCGTTGTCTGCGGGCACGTATCGCGTACACTGCCCGCTTCGCTGGCGTGGTCACCTGGCGGCAGGAGCATGATGTGGCGCAGGCACTGAGCAAACTCGCGGGCGCGGTGCGTTCGGATGGCGCTGCGCCCACTTGGACGGACTGGCTGCGCGCCCTGGGCCCGTGGGTGGCGCCGCTGGTGATCGCAGTTTGCGGCGCGCGCGCGGATGCGCTTGCGCCGGTGGCGCTGATCTGGATGGCGCTGCTCATCCCGGGGATGCTGGCGCTCAACCTCTGGTTTCCCGCGGGGCATCCGCTGAGTTCCGGCGCGGCCCGTCTAGGCGTGGCCAGTGTGCTGACCCTGGCGCCATTCGCACTTTTTGCGTACGCCGGGTGCGTGTTGCACTGGCGGCTGACGACCGTCATGGCGCTCTATGCCGTCGCTTGCGTGCTGATGGTGGGGCTGCTGGGGCGGACGCTGCTGCGCAAGCCGATCCAGGCGGAACAGCCGCCGGCGTGCCCCGGTTTCGAACTTCCAGTGCTCGCGCCCCGCTGGGCGGCGTGCGTCGTGCTCGTGGGCATCGCGGTGATGCTGGCGGGCGTTTGCCTTGCCGCGCCGAATACGCACGTACCGGATGTGGAGTTTTCGAATCCGGCGGCGCGGCCCGGCTGGTGGCGCGGCGCGGTCATGGGTGCATGCGCCGCGCTGCTGGCAGCCGTGGCGCTGGCTCTTGGATTGCGTCCGGCGAGCGAGGCGGCCGATGCAGCCGGCGCCCAGGGCGCGCCGACGCGCAAAGAAGCCGAAGATCGCGGACGCGCATCCGGTCGCGGTCGTCGCGGGCGCGGGCAGTCGCCCAGCTTGACCGACTCCGCGGAGCGCTGGATGGTCGCGGTGATCTGGCTCGCCTGCGGCGTGCTCACACTTCACCTGATGCGCGCCACGTACTCGGTCTCCTTGCCCAAGATGGAGCAACTGGAGCGCACTCTGCCCTGGGACGTGGATGACGTGGCCTACGTTTCCGAAGCCGTCGACTACCGCCATGGGCTCGAAATGGGCCGATATGACCCGTCGCTGGGTGGAGACTATTCGCTGCCGCGCGTGCGCATGTCGCCGCTGTTTGCGCCGCTCGTGGCGATGATTTCCCGACTCACTGGTGTCGAGTGCGCCGCGCTGCACCACAGCGTGATGCCGCCGCTGGTGGTGCTGGTGGGGGTGAGCTGTTACGCGGCTGTGCTGCTGGTGGTTTTCCAGAAACACCGCTGGCTGACGCCGATCGGGCTGCTCATCGTCCTGATGCTGGTGTACAAGTCCTGGGATTTTCCCAGGTGCGAAGTGGAAATGATGATCTACCGCGCCATGCAGGGAAAGGCGCTGCACCTGTGGTGGCCGCTCCCGCTGCAGATCGTATCCATGGTTTTGCTGGCCCGCACGCCCAACTGGAGGCACTTCGGGCTCGCCGGCGCAACCGCCCTGGTCGGTCACATGACCCATCCGCTGGCGACGATCATGGGGATGCTCTTCGGTGCGGCGGCGATCGTCGTGGCCCTGATCGACCGCCGTGGCGCGCTCGGCAAGCTGATTGTCCTACTCGTGCTGCACGCCGCGCTCGCGGGCGAGTTCTATGTCGCGGGGCATTTGAATCGCGATCTGCCCGGCGTCGCCAGCGATCGCGTGGCCAATGAGCCGCTGGAGACGCGCGACCTGGTGCGGGTGGACGCGCTGCGATTCAGCATTGGTCGGGAATTCGAGAGCGATCTTACCGGCGGCGTCGTCACCCAGACACTGTCGAAGGCTTTTGGTGATCACGAAATCGCCGTGCCCGCCGGGGTGAGCATCGCGTGGAACGAAGCGGGAGGGTATCACGTCATCGGCGCCGACCGGCGCGGCGGATATCGCGTGATTCCGCGCGATGATCGCTTCGAAGTCTATCAGATCGACGGGGACGCGATTGCCCGGCACGATCCGTTCTGGACGTTCGGCTGCAACTCGTTGTACCTCGCCGGAGCGCTCGCGGTTCCCGTCGTGCTGGTGCTGGGCTGGCGGCGGCGTGAACTCTTGTATATCGGCGCGCTCGGGGCGGCTGTGCTGATCTGCACGAACTTCGAACCGCTCGGGCGGATCCTGAGCGTTGCGCTACCCATGTCGATTTTCTGGCGGGCGCGATGGATGCTGCCGGCGCTGGTCAACCTGGCGGCAATCGGCGCTGTCGTCTACTGGGCGGTGCTGGTGCTGGTGCGTTCGCGCGACGGGCGGACCGATATGGGACGGCGGTTGTTTGCGTGCACGGCGGCGGTGGCTGGTTTCATTCTGTATGTCGCCAATACCGACAGCCGGTCTGTCGTGGTGGGGGCGGCGCCCCCGCGCCTGACCAAGTTCTCGCCCGATACGCACGAACTCGTCGAGAAACTCGGCGGGGTTGAGGCGAAGCCTTTCGTCTGGGGAACTTTCCTGGTTCACCATGAACTGCCGCAGCTCATGCCCAACGTGCAATTGGTATTTTCCAGGACGAAGTTCATGCGCCCGGCGGATGATCCCGCGTTTCGCACCGTGGCGGAGCGGATCTTTGACGGTTACCCACGCGGTCTGGTGGAGCCGGCTCTGTACGATCGCCTGCTCGCGACCTATCCCATCGACCACATGATCGTCGACCGCGGATACGCCAAGGGCGCGGAACTGCTCACGGAATACCTGAAGGGTCGCGGGTGGCGACTGACCGGTCGAACGGCCCGGCGCTACGAAGTGTGGCAAGGCCCGGCAACAACTGCGGCGGAATCTCCCGGTCCCTGAGCATTGTTCCGGTGCAGCACTTCAGCTTGTGGTGCAAGCTTCCAGCCTGCACCCTTCGCAACATGCACGTTACTGCTCCGGCCGCTGCATTCCGCACGCCTTGAACACCGCCTCACCCGGACCCCACTTCATCGCCTCGGTGACCGCCGCGAGCCGCGCGACTTCGTCCGGCGACAGCGGCTGAAGCCGTCCGAGTTGCCGGGCGACGAGTAGCACCTGCGCTGTATGCTCGAGCTTTTCGAGCTTTTGAAATGCATCCAGCAGCGTGGGGCCGACGGTGACGCTGCCGTGCCGCTGCAGCATCACCGCGTCGTGATCGCGAATGTGCCGGCGGATGACGTCCGCGCCTTCCTGCGTGGACGGTGTGGCGTACTCGGTGGTAGGGATATTGCCTAGCGTGGCCACTACTTCCGGAATCACGCACCCGGCCAGCGCCTCGCCCGCGAAGGTGAAACCGTTCGCAACCGGCGGGTGCGCGTGCACGATCGCCTGCGCGTCGGCCCGCTCGGCGTAAATCGCCAGGTGCAGCCGGTACTCCGACGATATGTTCCGCGAACCCGCAAGCAATCGCCCGCGATGGTCGATGACCACCAGGTCAGCCGGGGTCATTCGCCCGAGCGAAAGCCCGCTCGGTGTGATCAGCACACGATCGCGGCCCAGGCGCGCACTGATATTCCCATCCGAAGCCGCGACCAGCCCGCGCACGTGCGCCTCGCGGCCGATGTCCACGATCTGCTTGCGGAGTTGCCATTCCATATCGAGTTAAGAATGACGAATGACGATTGACGAATGGACCGCGCCGACCATGTTTGCGGGAATGCTCATGCCTCGACCTCAACGGCGTCAACAATGCCGACGACAGCCGAGCGCACCGGGCCTTTGCTGTCGCCGAAAACCTGCCGCGCGCCGTTGCCTTCGTCGAGCACCAGCACCTTCTGGCCCACGCCCGCATCGACCGCCGCCACCGCGATAATGTAACCCCCAGACACCTTGCCGCGTTCGTCGATCTTGTCCACGATCAGCATCCGCCGGCTGTCGTAGAACCGGTGGTTGATCGTCGATACAATCTCGCCGCGTACGATGCCCAGAAACACAATCAACCCTCCGCCTGTGGAGCGGCCTGGCCCTGCGCAGGCAGGTGTACGTCATCCACGATGCCGATGATCGTGTGATCCACCGGCACAAATGCCTCGTTGAGCGCCATCGCTGCTTCGCGCCCGCCTTCGTAGTAGACCAACTCGCCCGGGCCGGCCATCCGCGTGGAATCGCAGCAGACGATGCAGTCGCCCGCGGGCTTGCGGTCCGCAGTGAGCGGCTCGACCAGCAGCAGCGGCACACCGGCCAAACCGTCATAGACGACGCAAGCCACCACCGTTCCGCGAACCCGCCCGAGCAGCATAGCAACGCCTCAATACCCAAAGCCGCGAAGCGGCGCCCGACAGTAGCCCCGGGCGGAAGCCCGGGGAATGAACAATCGATAAACCTCAACCAAGCCCCGGTAGGGGCGACCGATCAAGGGTCGTGATCGCCGTCAAACCGAGTCGATTTGCCGATGCGACCCGCAAGCGCGTCGTCAATCCGCGAAACGATCGAATGGCAGAACGTACCCGAGCGGCCGGCGAGCACGCGCTGCGCGATTTCCACCGCCGCTTCCACGTCCGCACGCTCACCGGTCAACAACGCGATCCCCTTGCCGCCCAGCCCATCGCCCAAGCGCAACTCCAGCAATGCCACCATCGCGCCTTTCACCGCTGCGTCCGTCGCCCGCACCACGGCTGGAATCGACGAAGTCTCCAACACTGTGATCGCATCATACGCACCGGTATTTCGCCGCCCGTCGATCCCATTCACCACGCTGGGATGCGCGTCCGGCAAGAGTACGTCATCAGTCACCTGCGGTCCGCCGGCCTCGATTCCGGCCTGATGCGCCAAGGCCACCTCGGCTTCACCGCCAGCGACCAGCACCAGGTATTTGCCCGGCTGAACCGTGCCCGCGCGGACCAGTGATACGACCGCCTTCTTCACCATCCGGTCGGCTGCGAACGTGCCGGCAGCCACGCTGGAGAACTCGAGGAGCGCGATTGCGGGAAGTGAAGGCATGGAGTTGACGAACCCACCGACCACTACACGATGCGAAAATGATCCACGAGCACGCAGCGGCGCAGGCGCGAGAACGTGCGCGGATCCGTCATGCCTTCGCCCGTCGGGCTGGCGATGGAAAACGAGGTGTATCCCTCGCCGCCTTCACCCAGACCGGCGTAGCACGGGCCGTTCTTCACAAAAATGCTGCAATTGATCAGCCGGGCCATGCGCGAGAGCTTTTCGATGTTTCGCGAGTGCATGACCGCGGTGTGCCGACGGCCGCCTTCCGCCTCCACGGCGAGATCGATGGCCTCGTCGCAGTTGGACACGCGGGCCACGGGCATGATCGGCATCATCTGCTCGGTCCAGATCAGGGGGTGGTTCACGCCCACGTCGATCACACCGAGCCGCAGGTCGGCTGATACGTTCATGCCGATCTTCTGCAGGATCACGCCCGCATTCTTTCCGATCAGGTCGCGGTTGATCGCGGCGGCCTTACGCGGCCCGCGCATCTCGGTGAAAATCAGGTTCTCGAGTTGTTTGGTCTGCGATTGGGTGAGCACCACCGCGCCGTTCGCGCGCATCGCCCCCAGCAGCTTGTCAGCCACGCTCGACACCACGAACGTTTCCTTCTCATCCGTGCAGATCACGTTGTTGTCGAAGGACGCGCCCAGCACCACATCGCGGCCCGCCCGGTCGATGTCCGCGGTCTCGTCCACCACGATCGGCGGATTGCCCGGCCCGGCGCAGATTGCCCGCTTGCCGCTCTTCATCGCCGCCTGCACCACGCCTGCGCCGCCGGTCACCACCAGCAGCCGCACGCCGGGGTGCACCATCAGCGCCTGCGCGCTCTCCACCGTGGGATGCGCGATCGTCGTGACCACGTTCGCCGGTCCGCCGGCTTCCATGATCGCCCGGTTGATCAGGTCCACGCATTTGATCGAGCAGTTCCTGGCGTTGGGATGAACGTTGAAGACGACGGTGTTGCCCGCGGCCACCATGCCGATCACGTTGCAGATGATCGTCGACGTCGGGTTCGTGGTCGGCGTGATCGAGGCGATGACTCCGAACGGCGCGCGCTCGAACAGCGACAACCCGCGGTCACCCGACTGCGCCTCCGCCCGCAGAACCTCCGAGCCCGGTGTCTTGTTGGTCACCAGGCGATTCTTGATGATCTTGTCTTCATAGCGGCCCAGGCCGGTTTCCCGGTGCGCTTCCGCCGCGAGCAATTCTGCGTTTTCCAGCATGCGCTTGCGGATGTTGGCGATGATTGCGTCGCGCGTGGCCAGGGTGAGCTTGTCGAGCTGCACAAACGCTTGTTCAGCCGCGGCGACCGCGGAGTCGATCTCCGCGAAGACGCCCAGCACCTGCCGTCCGAAGGTATCGGTCGCCGGCGGGGGGGCGGCATGCGCCGCATGGCCCGCGAGTCGCCCCAGCACCTGCTGGGCGATTGAGTCAATCTGCTGGTTCGAGAGTTGGGTCATGTCGATTCGATCAACCGGCTGCGTCCTGCGACGATTCCGCTAATCGTGCTCGCCCTTCTTGTACTTGTACGTGCCGTCGAGTTCCCAGTTGTCCACGATGGCCATGATCACCGCGTCGCACGGGCGGTTGTTCGTCTGCACGGTTTGCCGGGCGGAACTGCCCGTCGCATAGAGCACCATTTCGCCCACGCCGGAACCCACCGCATCCACCGCGACGACGTATCCGCCGGCAGGCTCGCCTTTCTCGTTGACCGGCTTGCAGACCATGAAGCGCAGGCCCTCTAGCGACGCTTCCTTCCGCGTCGAAACCACCGTGCCAACGACCTTCGCCAGAACCATGCCGACCGCTCCTGCCGGATTCGCGGCAAACCGCGATTGAGAACTTCACGGGGTGCCATGCCCACGCTCGCATGGGCTTGAGTCTTGCGAAAACACGGTCACGCGTTCTATGGACACGCAAGCGCGACAATGCACCCAGCGCGACAATGCCCCCAGCGCGACAATGGCTACGTCGCCTTCTTCTTGGATCCGCTGCCTTCGTTCGTCCGCCCGAGGGGCACGACTTCGTCGACGTTGGTGTGCGGGCGCGCGATGATGTGTACCGCGACCACCTCGCCCACGCGCGAAGCCGCCGCCTGGCCCGCGTCGCACGCGGCCTTCACCGCGGCCACGTCGCCGCGAATCACCGCGGTGACGTATCCGCCGCCGGTCTTCTCGTAGCTGACCAGCTCGACCTTTGCGGCCTTCACCATCGCGTCCGCGGCTTCCACCATCGCCGGAAAACTCCGGCACTCGATCATGCCCAATGCCTCTGCCATGTCGTGCTATCTCCTTCGAGCAGTTGTCGTGGACTAACGATGAATTTTGAATGTTCAGCGCGGAACAGTTCCCGCGGCCGTCCGTCCCTATTCGTCATTCGTCATTCATCATTCATCGCTTCGCCTTATCGTTGCTTGGTTTTTCCAGTAACCCCTTCGATCGCCTGGATCGCCGCCCGGTGGCCGACTTCGATGTCGCGCTCCTCGCCGCCCAGGTATAGGCGTCCGAAGCTGCCGAACACGCGCACCTCGAGCAGGTTGATTTCCGCAGCCTTCTCGGCTTCATTGGCTGCGAGCGCCGCGTACCCCGCAGGCTCGACTTCCATCACGTACAGCGTCTGACCGGCGATGATCATGTTGCCGTGACGCATCCGGTTGACGAGTTGCGTCTGGTGATCGTCGACCCGGCGGATGACCTGGCTCGATGCGATGGTGGGCTTGACCCGGTCTTCTTCCGACAGTTCCAGCGCGTGCAGAATCGCCGCGCCCGCCTGGCGCACGTCGGCCTGCGATTCAGAGTGAATCTCGAGCATGCCGTAGAGACGTTCGACGATCTGCATGCCGGGCTTCACCTGCGTGCTCTTCAGCGCGATATCGGTGATGCGGTTGATCTCAATGCCTGGGGAAATCTCCACGTACAGGCTGGCCATGCCCGCGACCGGCAAAAACCCCTGCGCCACCGTCCCCAGAAACGCGGCGTACTGCGGCTGAATGCTGTCCAGAAAACAGTACGTCCGCAGATCAATGCCCGCCATATCGACCGCCTTTCAAGTTCAATCCGCCGCCGATCAGTACTTCTCGCCCGCTGCCGCGCCTACCGTCGCCCCCTGCGCCTCCTGCATGATTCGCACGCCGGCGCTCACCCCCAGCCGCGTCGCGCCCGCCCGAATCATCTGCTGCGCGTCTTCCAGGCTGCGAATGCCGCCCGACGCCTTCACGCCCATCTTCGCGCCCTGCACAGCCGCGGCCATCAGCGCGACATCCTCCGGAGTCGCTCCCCCGGTGCTGAAGCCCGTCGAGGTCTTCACGAAGTTCGCCCGCGCTTTCCGCGCCGCCAGGCATGCCCGGGTTTTCTCTTCATCGGTGAGCAGCGCTGTCTCGATGATCACCTTGCAGACCGCGCCGCCGTCCATGCACGCCTCGACCACCCGGCGAATGTCCTGTTCGACGGTATCGTCGTCGCCGCTCTTGAGCGCGCCGACGTTGATGACCATGTCGATCTCGCGCGCCCCCTCGCGGATCGCCCGCCGGGCTTCCAGCGCCTTGGTATCGCCCGTGGTCGCGCCCAACGGGAATCCTACCACCGTGCAAACTTTGACGGAAGTGCCGCGCAGGTTCGATGCGCAGCGCTTCACGTGACATGGATTGACACACACCGAGGCGAATCCATACTGCGCCGCTTCAGCGCACAGCTTGTCGATCTGCGCGTAGGTCGCATCCGGCCGCAGCAGCGTATGGTCGATGAAGCGGGCGAGTTCCTGCGGAACAGCCTCACCGTCGCCGCGATGCACGATGCGGTCCGCGCCCGAATCCAGCAGCGCACGCACGTGCGCCGGATCAAGTTCGCGGCACGGCTGGCAGAACCCGCAACCGGCTGACGCGTGCGCGGGATCCCCACAGCCGGCCAGCAGTTCCGCGATGCGGTCCGCCACGCGTTTCAGATCAGATTCGGAAAGCTCGCTCAAGACCGCCTCCGCCACGATTGCCGGCTGATTCGATGACGCCGCCGCAGCCGCACTTGAGCAACCGCAGGCATGACCAGCCGGGGCGCCTCCACCCGGCGCTGAGCCGCCCGCTCCGCGCTCCACGTCCATGATCATGGCCACGCGGCGCAGGTGCCGCTCAGCCGTACACTCCGTGTCGAGGAAAACGTCAACGATCTGCCGCGCCAGGTCCGGCCCGATCAATCGAGCACCCAGCGTGAGCACGTTCGCATCGTTGTGCTCCCGGCTGTTCCGTGCGCTGGACACATCGTAGCACAGCGCCGCCCGCACGCCAGCCACTTTGTTGGCGGTCATGGCCGAGCCGATGCCCGCGCCGTCGAGGATGATGCCCGCCTGGGCCTCGCCGCGCGCCACCCGTCCGGCCACGTCTGCGGCGATTCGCGGATAGTCCACCGGCTCCGGACTGTGCGTTCCGCAGTCCAGCACGGTGAACGCGCGCTGCCGCAGGTGCGCGGCGAGTTGCTCCTTCAATTCGAAGCCGCCGTGATCCGCACCCAAGGCTATGGTTCGCATACTCGCCTCTCGATCGGCATTTCAAGCCAGATCGTGCGCAAACTACAAGAACGCAAGGCGCCTCGCAAGCGCGGACTGGTTGCTTTGATTCCACGACCGTTTCGCGAGCGGTGTTGCTGAAATGCCTATGCGGGACGCGGCAGCAGACTGCTGACCGGGACTTTCAGCGACTTGCCTTTTGCAGCCGGAAAGACGATCTGATCACCGCGCTTCAGGATTGACTTTTCGCGGTAACGACCCTGTCGCCGATTCGGCTGCGCATAGACCTCGATGACCCCTCCCGGGAGGTTGACGATGACGTATTGCGCGATCCCACCGCTGCTGTAGATCCGGCCCTTCACCGTGCGGTCGTGGCTGAGCGATGCGTCCGCCACCTCAATGACGCAGAGTACATCCTTGGCGCCGGGATGTCGTTCGCGAAAGTCGTCTTCAGATCCGAGAACGATTGCCCCATCGGGCTCCGGCTCCTGATGCGGTGGGATCGAGACTGGTTGTTGCGTCTGCAAGTGGCAGCCCAACGGTTCCAGCTTTCGGGTGAGTATCGCCAGTGTCTTCACCACCCATGCATGATCGTGGCCCACCGTCATGGGGTCTTCTCCCGTCGCACTTCGGTCCTTTCGCACCAGGTAGCCGTCGAGCAGCTCATAGGGTTCACCCTCGGGGAGAATGCCGTTGGCGATCATCGCGTGGTACTGCTTGACGTGCAATGGCAGGATGTTTGCACGCTCATGGATCAGCTCTTTCAACGCCAGGTTTGACATGGGCACACCTCCCCAAGCCATGATACGCGAAAGGGGCCTGAGTATAAAGAAACCGCCGCCAAATGGCTTCCAATCGTCGAGACGGTGATTGGAGCAGGTGGGGCGGGGGTGTCAAGTCAGCGAACGATCGCGTTGGTCTGATGGTTTGGTTGGTACGTGATGTTGATTCGGTCCATGCGCTGTTTAGCGGCGACCCGAAGGGATGCGCTTTTCTGAAGAGGATGTTTCGTCGCGCCATAGACCCCTCGCCGCAGTTCACGCGCTCCCCTGCGGGTCGCCGCTAGGCAACCATTGGCGCGCCGAGATCGTTGGGGGCGCACAGTTGCCCAATCTGCGGCCGCGATTATCGTGTCGCGACGCGATGACTGAAAAGGCCAACATGGATGGTTTGTTGACCAGCGTTGCCGAGCGCCGTCGCCTGCTGGCCTGTGTCTTGCCGGCGCTGGTGATTCCGTTCGCCGCGTCGCTGCTGTATTTCGTGGTGATGGGCGACAGTCCGCTGGCCAGATACGCCTACGCGGGCGCGAAAGCATTCACCATCGCCTGGCCGGTCATCGCGGTTTTTCTCATCGAACGGCGTCCGCGATCGGCAGATCACCTGCCGTCGTCGCGACACTGGCGCGCGCTTCCGCTCGGACTGGTGACGGGACTGGCCATCGGCGGCATCATCCTCATCGCGTACCGCGTGCCCGCGCTGCGCACCTATGCCGATGGTTTCGCGGACGACATCCGCGGCAAGCTTGCGGACCTCGGTGTGCGGACGCGCGCGGGTTACGTGGCGTTTTGTTTGTTTCTTGCGATCGCCCATTCGCTGATCGAAGAGTACTACTGGCGCTGGTACGCGTTCGGGTCACTGGCCCGAGTTTGGCCGGTGGGCGTCAGCATCGCCGTCGCCAGCTTCGCGTTCGCCGGTCACCATTATGTCGTGCTCGGCTGCTACTTCAGCCTGGCGGGTGCGCTGATCTTCGGCACGATGGTCGGCGTCGGCGGAGCGCTCTGGTGCTGGATGCTGCATCGCCAGCGAGCGCTGGCGGGGGCGTGGTTGTCGCACGCCTTAGTGGATGCAGCGATCTTCATCGTGGGTTATGAGATCCTGTTTCGCGGGTGATTATCGGCGCCAGTCGCGAGGAGTTTCCTTGCCCGGGCATCGGGCCGGTGTTAAGATTCCAATGGTCGACCGGGTGAGCGGAGATTCGTGACCATGGACTTTGCACTCAGCCCCGAAACACTGAAGCTCGTCGAAGAGAAGCTCAAGACCGGTGCGTACGCATCCGCCGACGAATTGGTTCACGACGCGCTCGACGCACTGGACGAGCGCGAGGCTTACGAACTGGACGAAGCAACACTCGACGCCATCGACCGGGCGGAAGATCAGATCGAACGCGGGGAAGTCCACGATTGGAACGAAATCCGCGATCAGGTGCGGGCCAAGCTCCTTGGCGAATAACCTGCGATGGCGGAAACGTATCGCATCGTCTTGACTCCGGAAGCGCTTTCTGACCTGACGGATATCTCGAATTATATTCGAGAGAGTTCCCCGCTCACGGCGGATCGGGTCATTGGTGATATCCTGAACGGCATTGAATCCCTCGCGTTCATGCCCAGTCGCTGCCGGCTGATTGGGAAATCTCGAAAGCGCGGCCAATCGGTACACGCATTGCTCGTCCATCCTTTCATCGTTCACTTCCGCCTTGTCACTGATACGTCCGCGGTGTACATCCTTTCCGTCCGCCACGGAGCACAGCGGCAACCGCGCCAATTCGAATGACCAGCACGCCACCGCGCATCACGTTCATTCTCGGCTGCACCGGGTGCGGCAAGGGCGCGCTCGGGCTGGCCCTGGCTCGGCGGATCGGCGCGGAGATCATCAGCGTCGATTCCATGAAGGTCTTCCGCCGCATGGACGTCGGCACCGCCAAGCCCTCCGCCCAGGCGCGCCTGGATATTCCCCATCACCTCATTGACGTCGTCGAGCCGTCGCAGGACTTCTCGGTCGCCCAGTTCGTGCGCGCCGCCGAGTTGGCCATCGCGCAGATCACCGCCCGCGGGCGGCACGTCCTCTGTGTGGGCGGAACCCCGCTCTATATCAAAGCGCTCTCCGAAGGGCTCTTCGAGGGCCCCTCCGCCAACGAGGCAGTCCGCCTGCGTCTCAAGCGACGCGCCGACGGCGAGGGCACTACCGCGCTGCACGCCGAACTGGCTCGCGTGGACCCCGAAGCAGCCGAGCGCATTCACCCCAACGACCTGCGGCGGATCATCCGCGCCCTCGAAGTTTTCGAACTCACCGGCCAGCCGATCACCGCGCTCCAAACCCAGTGGGACCGCCAGCGTACCTGCTTTGACTGCACCTTTGTCGGTCTTCGCCGAAGCCTGGAAGACCAGAACCAGCGCACCAACCGGCGCGTCCACCGCATGATCGAACTCGGGCTGGTCGACGAGGTGACCCGGCTGATGGCCGAAGTGCCGCCGTTGTCCACCACCTCCCGGCAGGCATTGGGCTACGCGGAGATCATCCGACATCTTTTGGGCGAAGTTTCCCTTGAAGAGGCGGTCGAAAGCATCAAAATCAACACCCGCCAGTTCTCGAAGGCGCAGCGCACCTGGTATCGGCGGTTTCCCGCGGTGCGCTGGTTTGACGTCGGGCCGGCGGACACCGCGGACCAGCTCGCCGAACAGGTCGTCCACATGGAAGGCGCGCCATGGCTGACATGACCGAAATGACCAACTGGGCGGTCGACCTGATCGGCGTACGCAAGACGTACCCCGGCCGGATCGAGGCCCTGCGCGGAGTCAACGTGCAGGTCGGCCGCGGCGAGATCTTCGGGCTGCTCGGTCCGAACGGCGCGGGCAAGAGCACGCTGGTCAAAATCATGATGACCGTCGTTCGGCCCGATCGGGCGATGGGCACGCTGCTGGGCCGGCCGTTGGGCAATCGCCGCAAGCTCGCGCGCATCGGCTACTTGCCGGAAGGTCATCGCTTCCCGAGATACCTGACGGGTGTGCAGTTGCTCGACTCGTACGGTGCGCTCGCCAAGGTGGGGCGGTCCACGCGCCGGCAGCGGGCCAACGAGTTGCTCGACCGCGTCGGCATGACCCAGTGGGCGAACACGCGGATCAGCAAGTACTCCAAGGGCATGATGCAGCGGCTCGGCCTGGCCCAGGCGCTGATCAACGATCCCGATCTCATCGTGCTCGACGAGCCGACCGACGGCGTGGACCCTATGGGCCGACGCGACATCCGCGAGCTGCTGCTCGAACTCCGCCGCCAGGGCAAGACCATCTTTATCAATTCACACCTGCTGGGCGAGCTCGAGATGGTGTGCGATCGCGTGAGCATCCTGGTCAGCGGCCTGGTCGCCCGTCAGGGCACGCTGGGCGAGCTTACCGCTCAGTCGCGCGAGTACCGCATCAAGTGCCAGGGCGACATCGAACCGCTTCGCCAGCAGATTACTGACCTCAAGGCCAAGATGGCCGACGGTGAAATCGTGATCCCGGGTCACGATTCGTCGCAGGTGAATGCGCTCATCGACGTGCTCCGCGGCGCGGGTGTGCTCATTGAATCGGTGCTGCCCAAGCGCTTCACACTGGAGGACGTCTTTGTCGACACGCTCGGCGGCGTGCGTTCGGTGGGCGCGGCTCGCAAGCGCCCGGAAGGAGCCGCGTGATGCAGACCTGGGCGATCATTGCCGATTCCTTCCGCGAAACGCGGGACAAGAAGCTGTTCTGGATTCTTCTGGGCCTCAGCACGGTGATCGCCGCGGCCTTAGCGTGCGTCGGGTTCGACGAAAACGGCTGGTCGTTCTTTTTCGGCCTGATCAAATGGGAGGATCCCGCTATCCGCGCGGGCACGCCGCTGGCCGCGCGCATCATGGCGTCGTTGGTGTCTGACTTCCTGATCGGCATCTACATCGGCTGGATCGGGGTGATACTCTGTCTGCTGGGCACGGTGGGCATGTTCCCGGCGCTGATGGAACCGGGAGCCATCGAGATCACCCTGAGCAAGCCCATCTCGCGGATGAAGCTCTTTGCCGCAAAGTATGTGGGCGGCCTGCTGTTCGTGCTGGTGCAGGCGGCGTATTTTGTCATGCTGACGCTGCTGATTCTGCGCTGGCAACTGGGAACCTGGATCTGGTCGTACCTGTGGGCCATTCCGCTGCTGGTCCTGCTGTTCAGCTACATCTACTGCGTGTGCGTGCTGGCGGCGGTCTGGTCGCGCAGCGCTCTGACTTCGCTGATCGTTGGGATCGTGTTCTGGTTCCTGGTGTTCAGTGCCTCGAGCATCGAGGGCATCTACGTCATGACCGTCTACGCCCAGGCGCAGCGCGAGGGGCGCGCGGAGGTCGATCTGAGCTTCAAGAACCGCTCCAGTTTCGGCAGAATCTCGTACGCTCTGCGCGCGATCCTGCCCAAAACGGATGATATTCCCAACATCCTGCGCGGGCAGATGGGCGCCGCCTCGGTGGACGAGGTGATGACCAGAGTCATGCGCATCGAACCGGAAATGAGCGAGCAGGATCGCTACACGCTCGAACAGGAGCAGAAGCGCATCAGCGCGCTCTCGGTCACGCATTCACTTGGTACTTCGCTGGCTTTCGAATTCGTCGTGCTGCTGGTCGCGTGGTGGCGCTTCAGCCGAAAGGACTTCTAGGTGTCGCATCCAGCCGGTGGCGCCGAAATCCAGCTATTGCACCCCGCACGCGCACGCATTCTCTTCGTCATCACCGACCTGGAAGTCGGTGGCGTGCCGCTGCACCTCCTGCGGCTGGCGACTTCACTGCACGAAACCGGCTGGCGCGTCACGGTCGTGAGCCTCAAGCCGCCGGGGGCGGTGGGGGACCGGATGCGCTCAGCCGGCGTCAACGTGCAATCCTGCGACGCGCAGGCCCCGTGGGATTGGCGGGCGATTGATCGCCTCGCCGGCATCATCGGCGATCTCGCGCCGGACATCGTGCATGCCTTCCTGTTCCATGCGAATCTCGCCGCGCGCGGCGCGGCCTTGCTCAGCGGCTTCCGGCGCTCGCGGCTGATCTGCGAAATCCAGACCGTCGAAACTGAGCGCAATTGGCACCTCTGGGTGGACCGGCTCACCCATCGGCTGTGCCGCTGCACCATTGGCAATTCCCCATCGGTCGTCGAGCACTTGCACCGCCGCGCGGGCATCAGCCGCGCACGCCTGCGCTGTGTTCCCGGCGGCGCCGACCTGGAACGCTTCGCCGACGCCGAGCCGATGTCCCGCGACCAGCTTGGTGTGCCCGCGGGTGTCCCGCTGCTCATCTGGGTGGGGCGGATGGACCCGATCAAGGGGCTGGACACGCTGCTCGCCGCCGTCGACCGCCTGCGGCGGCATCAGCCGGTGCAGCTCCTGCTGGTCGGCGACGGTCCGATTCGCGCCGAGGTCGAGGCGGACCGGGCCCAGCGCGGCCTGCACGACTGCGTCCACCTGCTCGGACTGCGCGACGACGTGCCCCGCCTGCTCGCGACCGCCGACGCCTTCGTGTTTCCATCGCGTACTGAGGGGTTTCCCAACGCGATCCTCGAGGCCTTCGCAGCCAGGGTCCCCGTCGTCGCGACCGCGGCGCCGGGCACGCGCGACCTGGTGACGGACGGTAAAACCGGACGAATGTCGGCCGTTGACGATCCCGTCGGGCTGGCGGACGCGATTCAAAGAACCCTTCGGGACCGCGACGCCGCGCAGGCCATGGCGCAACAGGCGCGCCGGCTCGTCGAGCAAGACTTCACGCGCCAGCGTTGTTACGAACGCTACCTCGACTTGTATCGGGAAGTGCTGGGCGATGTCCCGGCGTAATGGCCAGAGCATCGCTGGCTACGCCGTCACGCGCTCGATCAGCTCGCGAAGCTGGCGCACGTCAAACGGCTTACGCAAAAATCCGGAAAACCCTTCCTGCAGCAGCGCCTGCCCCTGCCCGTCGGTCAGCCGCCCACCGGTGCCCACCAGCCGGACGCCCGAGAACCCCTCGTGGGCACGCAGCGCCCGGCAGAGGCGCTGTGCATCCGCGTCCGGGGCCGAAACGTCCACCACCAGCACATCCGGCCGATGCCGTTCGACCAGCGCGCCCGCTTCAAAGAGCGTCGGCGCATAGTGCGTCTCGCACCCGCCATCAGCGCCCAGCGCCTCGCATAGCACGCCCGCAAGTTGCGCGTCCTCATCCACGATGACCACCGTGCGCGTCGCGAGCTGCAGCCCTTCCGTGGGAATACCGTGCGAACGCATGAACCGCACCAGTTGATCCAGCGGTATTCGCCGATCCTTGCTGCCCGGTATGCGATATCCGCGAAGCTGCCCGCTGTCGAACCACTTGGACACGGTCCGCGGCGCAACATTGCAGATCCGCGCCACCTGCCCGGTCGTCAGCACGCTTTTCTTGCGATGGTTGCCCTCGTGGTTGGTCATGGCTGCCGGGCTCCGCACGGAAAGAGCTGTTTCACCGCGATTCCTGCTCGACGGACGCCGCCGCCGTGCCGCCTGTAAGGATTGCGCAGGCCAATCATGCCGCGCCGTCTGTAGCAGCTATCGGCATTGGCGCGACGCGGTTCCAGCGGCGCATGTTCGCCCGCGGGTGTGATTGCGTGCGTGCATGTTCAACAGGTAGCCCGGACCGCGAACCAGCGGAGCAACATGCGGCTCGCGATCAGCCCGGCAGAAATGGCGCTATCCTGGCCTGGCGCAATCCCCGTGTACCGCCGCGGCCCGACACCGTCGTGCCGCGCCGTGACCTTCTGGATCACGCGAAACATGCCGGCCGACGTTGGCATTCCCCCCAAGTGCGGCCAGGCAATCTCCCCATACCCAATGCTAGGGACGCCGCATCAGCCGGGTCAAACCTCAACCCGTTCAATCTGCGCAAACACGCCCGGTACAGGGAGGGAACCCAACTCTCGCCGGCAGCAACCTGCGCAGTGTGACATGATCGGGCCGCTTATGACTTGGCCATCTTCCGCAACACATAGTGCAAAATGCCGCCGTTGCGGTAATAGTCCACTTCCACCGGCGTGTCGATGCGACACACCGTCGTGAAGTTAATCGACTTGCCGTCCGCTTTCCTCGCAATCACCCGCACATCCTGCCGCGGCATCAGCTTGTCGTCGATCTCGATCTCAAACACTTCGCTGCCATCCAGCCCCAGCGTCTCCGCCGTCTCTCCTGGCTGGTAGCACAGCGGAAGCACGCCCATGCCCACCAGGTTGCTGCGGTGAATGCGTTCGAAACTCTCGGCGATGACCGCGCGGACCCCGAGCAGAAATGTTCCCTTCGCCGCCCAGTCGCGCGACGAACCCATGCCGTAGTCCTTGCCCGCGAGCACGACCAGCGGAATCCCGCGCGACTGGTAGTTCATCGCCGCGTCGTAAATGAACGTGACTTTTCCGCTGGTGAGATCAGTCGTGTAACCGCCCTCGGTTCCGGGCGCCAGGTGATTCCGCACGCGGACATTGGCGAATGTGCCGCGCGTCATCACCCGGTCATTGCCGCGCCGCGAGCCGTACGAGTTGAACATCGCCGCGGGCACGCCGTGCTCGATCAGGTACTTGCCAGCCGGGGTGTCTTTCTTGATCGACCCGGCTGGACTGATGTGGTCCGTGGTCACGCTGTCGCCCACCTTGACCAGGCAGCGCGCCGCGCGGATCGCCGCGATAGGCGCCGCCGCCGGCGAAAGGTTCGTGAAAAAGGGCGGCTCCTGCACGTACGTGCTGGCCTCGTCCCACGCGTAAAGATCGCCGCCGACCGTCGCGATGTCGCGCCATTCCTGGGAGCCCTCGAACACGTTGGCATATTGCTCAGCGAACTGTTTCCGCGACACGCCGCCGGAAACTGCCGCGTCGACCTCCTGCTGCGTCGGCCAGATGTCCTTGAGGAAAACATCACGGCCGTCGCGACCGCGGCCCAGCGGCTCCGTGGCCAGGTCGATGTCCACCGTCCCGGCGATCGCATACGCCACCACCAGTGGGGGCGACGCCAGGTAGTTCGCGCGCACGTCCGGACCGATCCGCCCCTCGAAGTTGCGATTACCCGAAAGCACCGAGCACACCACCAGGTCGTTTTCGTGAATCGCCTCGCGGATCGGCTCGGGCAGGGGACCGCTGTTGCCGATGCACGTCGTACAGCCGTAGCCCACCAGGTGAAATCCCAGCGCCTCCAGGTCGGGCATCAGCCCGGTTGCGTTCAGGTACTCGGTCACCACCTTGGATCCCGGAGCGAGCGACGTCTTCACCCACGGCTTGCGCGTCAGCCCCCGCGCCGCCGCCTTCCGCGCCACCAGCCCCGCGCCGATCATCACGTCCGGGTTCGACGTGTTCGTACAGCTCGTGATCGCCGCGATCACCACGTGCCCGTCGCGCAGGTGAAATCGCTCTCCGTCATTCTCGACTTCCGCCCCGTCCATGTTCGGCCGGGCCACGGCGACCGCCGCCGCAGCCAGTTCGCCCCCTTCGTTGGTCCACCCGTTCACCGTCCCGCCCGCCTGCCCGCTCGCCCGCCCGAACGTCACCGACAGGTCCTGCTGCCACTGCGATTTCATCGCCGAGAGCGCGACACGATCCTGCGGACGCCGCGGCCCGGCCAGCGACGGCTCGATCGTCGACAGATCCAGCGTCAACTCGTCGGTGTACACGATCTTGCGCGCGTCGTCGCGCCACAGCCCCTGCAGCTTGCAGTACTGCTCGACGGTTTGCACCAGCTTCTCGTCGCGGTTGGTCAGCCGCAGGTAGCGCAGCGTCTGGTCGTCCACTGGGAAAAACCCAATGGTCGCCCCGTACTCCGGGGCCATGTTCGCCAGCGTCGCCCGGTTCGCCAGCGGCATATCCGCCAGGCCCGGCCCGAAGAACTCGACGAACTTGTTTACCACGCCGTGCCGCCGCAGCATCTCCGTCACCCGCAGCACCAGGTCTGTCGCGGTCGTACCCTCGGGCAGCCGGCCGGTCAGCTTCATACCGACGACTTCGGGAATGAGCATGTAGATCGGCTGGCCGAGCATGACCGCCTCGGCTTCGATGCCGCCGACGCCCCAGCCGACGACGCCCAAACCGTTGATCATCGTGGTGTGGCTGTCGGTGCCCACGAGTGAATCGGGATACAGCACGCCGTCCGCGTCCCAGACCACCTTTGCGAGATATTCGAGGTTCACCTGGTGAACAATGCCCGTCGCCGGCGGCACCACCGAGAAATTGTCGAACGCGGACTGACCCCATTTGAGGAACGTGTAGCGCTCGTGGTTGCGTTCAAACTCCTTTTGCCCGTTGATGGTCAGCGCGACGCCGCTGGCGAACGCGTCCACCTGCACGGAATGGTCGATGACCAGGTCGCACGGCACCAGCGGGTTCACCTTCTTCGCCGCGGCTGACTTGCCGGTCATGCGTACGATCGCCGCGCGCATCGCAGCCAGGTCCACGACGGCTGGCACGCCGGTGAAGTCCTGCAGCACCACCCGCCCGGCCTTGAACGGAATCTCCGTCTCGCCCACGCGCCGCGCGTCATACGCCGCCAGCGCGCGGACGCTCTCCTCGGTCACCACGAACCCGTCCAGGTGCCGCAGGCAGGCCTCCAGCAGCACCCGGATGCAGTAGGGCATGGTCGCGAGGTTGCCCAGACCCGCTACCGCGTCCAGCCGGTAAATCGCCCGCCGGCCCAGGGGGGTATCGATGACTTCACGTGCCTTGAACGGGTCCGGTGCTGCGGTTGGCGGCATGGTGCAAATCCTTGTCGTTTCAGAACGCCAGAATGCTCAAGAACAGCCGCGCGCGGCTTCACGCACACCCGCGCGCAACGGGCCAAAAGTCTATCACTGCCCCGGATTTCCAGCAACGAACCGCCCCGGCGGCGCCGCGGTTCGCCTCGACGGCGCAGACCGCGCTGCGACAAAGGGGACATCACTCGTTCTTGCGTCCCGCAATGCGGCGCGTTAGCCTGCTGTCCATGCCACGTACGGCGCGGGCCATCAAGGCAGGAACCATCTATCACGTGCTCAACCGGGGCAACGCGCGCATGCCCCTTTTTCACAAGGACGCCGATTTCGCGGCCTTCGAACGCGTGCTGGCTGAGGGCCTGGAACGCTACCCCGTCAATCTGCTAACCTATTGCCTGATGGGCAACCACTGGCACCTGGTCGTTCAGCCGCGAACCGACGAATCGCTGGGCCGCCTCATGGGCTGGGTCGGTGTGACGCACGTCCGCCGCCATCACGCGCATTATCGAACCAGCGGCGGCGGTCACCTGTACCAGGGACGCTTCAAGAGCTTCCCGGTCCAGAAGGAAGTCTACTTCTTGAGGCTCTGCCGCTACGTCGAGGCCAACGCGGTGCGGGCTGGGCTGGTCGCGCGGGCGGAGGATTGGTCCTGGGGCGGGCTCGCCGCGCGCCGGGGGCTGGCCAAACCGTTTGCTCTGAGCGCGTGGCCGGTGGATGTTCCGCGGAATTGGCTTACATTGGTCAATACCAGGATGCAGAAAGCGCAGTTGGACGGGCTGCGGACCTGCGTACAGCGGGGCCGCCCCTGCGGCGACCCCGACTGGGTCCACCGCACCGCCCGGCGCCTGCGTTTGATGTTCACCTTGAATAACCCCGGCCGCCCACGCAAACGCAAACAAAACGGAAACGAGTGATGTCCCTTTTTCCGCCCCCGAATTGGCGTCGTATCAGAACCGCGCGCGGCAATATGCGCCGAGGACGAAGCGGTTCATGCAATTGGATCCGCTTGCTATTCCGGACGGAAGAATTAAAACTACCGCAGATGGAATGAATCATTACAGTTATGCGAGGGCACGTCCCAGCGTCTACCGCGATCCATTCGGCTTGTGCGCCTGTAATAACCCGCCCTCAGCAGCCGCTGCCGGTTGGGTCGAGTGCTGCAATGGGGAGGCAAAAGCTTGCACAATTGAGGTCGCTGATCCACGGCTGCCCGGCAATAACTCATCTTGGCAGGATTTTCAGGAAGCTTTCATCGAATGTTTCCTTCAGGAGGAGGAGTGCCACATTGCTGATCCACAGCCGGATCTTGCTGGCGACTGCGCAGAAAGGTGTTTGCCCAACGGAGCAAATCCAACGCCAAATGGTGGTTCTCAGCCGACAGAGAACAAATGCATGCCGGGGACTGTAGATTGCTGGCACATTTTCGCAATGCCGCACTGTGCGAGTACTGGCGACCCGGCAATGTGTACAGAATACGTGTGGGCAGCCATTTGCAATTATTGCCGAATTCTGCGATTGAATGCAGCACCTTCAATCCCTGAAACGTGCGATGGATGTTCATAGACTGTCGCAGCGAATGGACGAGCCAAGAGGATGAGATCATTACGCTTGCTCAGCATTACATCTATAGTTTTTGGTGCATCGTTAGCAACTGTGGCGGCAATATCGAATCGTTTGCCGATTGTGCTGTTGACTTCAAAATGGGATTCAGTCGAGAGCTCTCCACAATGCAGCAACCACTTCTATGCCGCCATGCTTCCGCAAGTGCCAGAGCATTCTCGCGCTCTGCATCCGGGCGTTTCGACCTGTAAAGGGGGATACTGGATATATACCGCAGTCGATCGAACTGGAAGCGAGCCCTTTGTTGTCGTTCTAGATGGTCGCTTATATGTTGGACACGATTCATTCGCGGTCGCGATCGACTTTCCTGCGTTAGAGTGCGGCTGTCCAACGGATAAATTCTTTGCGTCGAATCTTAGGGGCAGTTTCTTGCTCAACCGTGTAGCCGTTGTAGTTCTGATTATTGGCTTCACTGGACGTCTAGGGCTAGTGGTTTATCGGTATCGTCGACGTCGCCAAGGTGACTGCGATATCTGTGGTTACTCACTAAGAGGGATCACTTCCACGCAATGCCCAGAATGCGGTTCTATTATCGATAATCCAGTCCGCGACCGGCCTGTCGAAAGAAGGCAAAAGGGGACATCACTCGTTCATGCGTGCCGCATTGCGACGCGCTCAGACGCAGCCCCACCCAACCCACGCCGCCCCAAGCCTCCCCCGACTCACCGGCTCCCCGACTCCGCGACTCCGCGAGTGCATGCCACACCACCCCGCGCGCAATCCAAGATTAAACAGCACACCCCGCACGTTATCACGGTTGGAGGTGGACCAATGCCCAGTGCCCAGCGCCTTCCCCCATTCACTTATCACTCATCACTCTCCCTTTGCGTCCTTTGTGTCTTTTGTGGCCATTCATTCCGACTCTGCCGTTCTTGGCGTCTCCGTGGCTTGGTGCCTTGGTGTCAAAAACCAAATGGCCGACTCCCCAACCAGCGCAGAAAAAATTTCTCGCCCCAAACCCGAATCGCAGTACCACTTCAACGCCTGGCGCTATCAAAAACGCAGCCCACCCCGCGCCGCGACCCCAAAAAAGCGGGTCACCTCCCGCAAAGCCACACTTCAAATAGGCTTTGGCGTTTTTCGCCCAATAAACGCGGTTCCGCAGGCCCGCGCCCGCAAGTCCTGCCATGTCAACGGGTTGGAATCGGCAACGGATCAGGAACGCCTGAATGGAACGGGGACATCACCATCGGGCGAATCACCCGGCGTTTGGGTCGTAGGGTCGCAGAACTTCAACGCCGTGGCGATGTCGGACGTGCCAGTCGAGCACGAGACCTTTGGGGCAGTCGTCCTACGGCAGCAGTTTCCGCTCTTTCGCCGCCCGCTCCAGTTCGTCGCGGAAGTCCGGGTGCGCGATGCGGATCAGCGCCTCGGCGCGCTGCCGCAGGTTTTTCCCAAACAGGTGCGCCACCCCGTACTCGGTGGCCACGTAATGCACGTCCGCCCGCGACGTGACCACACCCGCCCCTTCCTTGAGCAGCGGCGCGATCCGCGACGTCTTGCCCCCCGCAGCCGTCGCCGGCAACGCGATGATCGGCTTGCCCCCGCGCGACTGCGCCGCCCCGCGCAGAAAATCCACCTGCCCGCCGAAACCGGAATAAATCCGCGGGCCGATCGAGTCGCTGCACACCTGCCCGGTCAGGTCCACCTCGATCGCCGAGTTGATCGCCACCATGTTGTCATTGCGCGCCACCGTCCAGGGATCGTTCACCCAATCCACCGGGTGCCCCTCGAACAGCGGATTGTCATGGATGTAGTCGTACAGCGCGTGCGTGCCCAGCGCGAACGTCATCACGATCTTGTCGTGATGGTAGTTCTTCCGCATGCAGGTGATGATGCCCTTCTCGACCGCCTCGACGATCCCGTCGGAAACCATCTCGGTGTGAATGCCGATGTTTCGCTTGCCCTCCAGGTACGAGAGCACCGCGTCGGGAATGCCCCCGATCCCTAACTGCAGACACGACCCGTCGCGCACCAGGTCCGCGACGTTTTGCCCGATCGCCCGCTCCACATCCGTCGCCGTACGCCGAGGCAGGATCGGCAGTTGCCGCGAGACTTCGACGATGTGGTCGACCTGGCTGACGTGAATGCTCGCGTTCCCCAGCACCCGGGGCATCCGATCGTTCACCTGCGCCACCACCCGCCGCGCGGAATGGCACGCCGCCAGGCTGGCGAGAACCTCCACGCCCAGGCTCATGTAGCCGTGCGAGTCCGGCGGAGACACCTGCAGCAGCGCGATATCCAGCGGGACAATCCGCTCGCGGAACAGCCGGGGGATCTGGTGCAGAAAGATCGGCGTATAGTCCGCCCGGCCATCGTTCACCGCCTCGCGATCCGCGGGCCCGACGAACATCGAGTTGTGCCGGAAGTGCCCCTCCATCCCCGGCTTGCTCAGCGGATCCTCGCCCAACAGCAGCACGTGGTTGAGCAGCACATTCTCGAGTTCCGGCGCGCGCGCCGCCAGCGCGTCGATCAGGTCCTGCGGACTCGCCGCATTCCCACTGTAAAACACGCTGTCGCCGCTGCGGATGTAGCTCACCGCCCGATCGGGATCGGTGAGCTTGTGCCGATAATCGTCCAGCCACGCCCCGGCGCGAAACGACCGCGAACGGCGATACCTTCGCAGCATGGCTTCGTCAGCCGCCGCGTCTTCCTGCCACACGCCTCCGCGGTCGAACATGGCCTGATTGTCGTCGTGCATCGCATGACTCCGCTCGTTGGGCCGGCTGGGCATAAGCGCACCGCCGGCAGTCGCCCGATTGTAGCGCTCCCGGGAAATTGCAGCGGTTCTCGCGTCACGACGGCTGTGCCCGACCGTGCGGGGCGCGTAGCTGAGCCCCGGCGGTGACGACACGTCGAATGCGGACCTACACGACGCTCAGCTTGACGTCGAGCGAGCCCTTGGTGGCGTGGCTGTACGGGCAGACGACGTGCGCCTTGTCGACGAGCGATTTCGCCTTCGCCTTGTCCAGGCCGGGGATGGAGACCGCGAGGGCCACGTCGATGCCGAATCCCTCGCCGTCATCGCGCGGGCCGAATGCGACCGTCGCGGTCACCTTCGCGTCGTCGGGAATGGTGACCTTTTCCTTGCCGGCGATGAATTTCACCGCGCCCAGGAAGCACGCGGCGTAGCCCGCGGCAAAGAGCTGCTCCGGGTTCACGCCGGGCTTGCCGTCGCCGCCGAGTTCCTTGGGCTTGTTGAGGGTCAGGTTGAGCGCGCCATCTTCGGTGCGCGCTGTGCCGATGCGTCCGCCGGTGGCGGTCGCCTTGGTGGTGTAAAGGACCTTCATGCGTAACCCCTTTCGTGTGGTCGTAAGTCAGTGGCCTCGGAAACGCCGACACGATGCGCGTCGACGAACACGGCGCCACAGATCAACCGTAAATTCCTACGTCCCAAGTACACCGGCTGGGGCTTGGCCTGTCAAACACCGCGCCCCCTGAGCGCCTCACGCGCCGAAACAACGTTGATCGCCAGGCAGGAGAAGCCATCCATCCGATTGCGCCCAGGAAGTCGATTGCCTATCTATCGCGCGAGCGTGGGACAGGGATGCAACACCTCTTATTTCGCAGAAAGTCTCATCGGCCTGATGGTCAACTTGATTCATCGCGTGATGTTCAGGCTACGGCCTCTGATTCCTGGCAAGTACTGGGCTAACGCGCGACGGCTCGGGGCACCTCCTGGAAATCCAACCATGAATCAAACAAGCTCCGAACCTTATCCATCTTAACAGGCCGCAAACACAGTTCCGCACATCAAACGTTGGCTGGACCTGTCGACAACCCCGCGCCGATACTGTGAAATGTCCATTCCGGCGGTGTGAGTTGCGCCTCCGGTATTGGTGCGCCCGGGTTAGGCCTGGGTGCGCATCCATCGCGCTACGCAGCCGTGCGGGAAAGGAGTCCCATGGCACGCCGCAAGCAACCGGTTGGCCCGCGACCACTCTTCGGGCCGATCTTCTTCTCGTTGAGTTGCTGCTTCGCCTGGGCGGCGCTGCTCACGTTCAATGTGGCTGACTGGCCCAATCCCAGCCATCACCCACACAACGACCCCACGCACAACGCCTGCGGACGCGCTGGCGCGCTCATCGCGTACCAGGCGTATTACTGGTTTGGAGATGGCGCGTTTCCGCTGCTGGTTTTCGGCACACTGGCAGCCGGCCTCTGGCTCGTTCATGGCAAGATTGTCCACCTGTTCCAGCGTGCGTTCGGACTGGCCGTGCTGGTCACATGTACCGCGTCGACCGCCCACCTGCTTTCGCCGGGTGGGGAAAACGCCCTGGCGATCGGCGACGGCGGCGTGCTGGGCGCGGGCGTTGGGGCATTCCTGACCCAGACGTTTTCCGGCATCGGCACGGCGCTCGTATTGATCTATAGCTTCATTGTCGGATTGCTGTTCACCGCCGAGGGCTGGGTGCTGCGCTTGCCCGGCGCCATGCAGAAGGTCCGCGAAGTGTCCGGCGATGCCTTGGTCCTGGCGCGCACGGCAGTCTCGGCGGCCATGCCGCGACCGGTTGCCGCCGGCGTAACCGGTGGCGGAGCCGGCGCCGCAGTGATTGAGGCTCCGGAGGCCGCACCCGCGCCGAAAATCAACGGGCCGCGCCGCGGTAAGAAAGCCAAACCGATCGACGACGATGAAAGCTCGCTGTTCGACGAGACGATCGAACCGGATGCGGAAGAGGCGACCGAGGAGGCGACCGCGCAGGCCGATCCGCAATCCGTGGCCGTTGCCGCGCCAGCCGCGCCGCCGGTCGAACCGGCTGTTCAGGCGCCCGTAGAACCGAAGGTGAACTTTCCGCGGCCAATGCGCGACGAGCCGCCGGCTGTCGCTTATCCCCGGCTGATTGATTCGTGGAATTTCCCGCCGCTGGAGCTGCTGCACGAACCGGAGTCGAACTTCACGGCCCAGCAGGAGACCGCGGTACGGGCCAAGGCCCGGCTGCTCGAGCAGACGCTTGAAGAATTCCGTCTCGATGCGCGCGTCGTCGAGATCGACACCGGCCCGGTTATCACCATGTTCGAGCTATCGCTGGGCGCGGGCATCAAAGTTTCGCAGATTGCTTCGCTGGCCAACGACATCGCGCGGGCGCTCAAAGCGCCGGCGGTGCGTGTGGTCGCCCCGATTCCCGGCAAGAACACGGTGGGCATCGAAGTGCCCAACACCGACAAGGAGCGGGTGCGGCTCAAGGAGTTGCTTCAGCTTTCTGCGCCGAAGGCCCGCAAAATGGCCTTGCCCATTTTCTTCGGCAAGGACGCCAGCGGCGCGGTCCTGCTTGCCGACCTCGCAGCGATGCCGCACATGCTCATCGCCGGCACGACCGGCAGCGGCAAGAGCGTGTGTATCAACTCGATCATCGCGTCGCTGCTGATGACCAAGAAGCCGGATGAAGTGAAGCTCATCCTGGTTGATCCCAAGATGGTGGAAATGTCCCAGTTCAAAGACGTTCCACACCTCATGTCGCCGATCATCACCGACATGAACCGCGCGGAGCAGATCCTCGACTGGGCGGTAACCAAGATGGACGAGCGCTACGAGCTGCTCGCCGAGGCTCGCGTGCGCAATATCACGGCATTCAACAAGCTGGGTGAATCGGAAATCTACCGGCGATTCCAGCCGACCACCGACCAGGAAAAGGCGCAGATTCCCAAGCTGCTTCCTTACATCGTCATCGTCATCGATGAGCTCGCTGACCTGATGATGACCGCGGCGAAGGAGGTCGAGCACCATCTCGCCCGGCTTGCGCAGAAATCCCGCGCCGTCGGCATCCACATCGTGGTCGCCACCCAGCGACCGGAGGCCAAAGTGGTTACCGGCCTGATCAAATCGAACATGCCCTGCCGCGTCGCGTTTCGCGTCGCCAGCCGCATGGACTCGCGCATCGTGCTGGACCAGAACGGCGCGGAAGTGCTCATGGGCCAAGGCGACATGCTCTTCCTGCCGCCGGGCTCGCACAAGCTCATCCGCTCGCAGGGCACGTTGCTGGAGGACGACGAACTGCACCGCATCATCAGCTTTCTCACCGATCAGGCCAAACCCGAATTTCACCCGCAGCTCATGCGCATCAAGGCCAAGGGAGTCGGCGCGGAAGGACCGCGCGATCCGCTCTTCGACCAGGCTGTGCAGATCGTGCTCGAGTCGCAGCGCGGCAGCGTGAGTCTGCTGCAGCGCCGCCTCAGCGTGGGTTATTCGCGCGCATCGCGCCTGATCGATGAGATGGCCGAAGCCGGCGTCGTCGGCGACTTCAAGGGCAGCCAGGCGCGCGAAGTGGTCATGACGCTCGACGAATGGAACACGCTGAGCGCGCAGGTCCGGCGCGAGGTGGCGGAAGGCAACTACGTTGCCGACCAGGACAACGTGGGGAATTCCACCGCCATGCTCGACGACGGCCCCGTTGCCAATGAAAAACGGGCCGCCGCGCCGTGGCTGGACTCCCCCACCACCATTGATCCCGACCAGGATGTCGAACTCGAAGAAGATGACGAGGAGGAGGAAGACGACACGGACGTCAACGCCGGCCATGACGACAACGGCGATGAAGACGACGAAGAATACGAAGATGATGAAGATGAAGAGTATGACGAAGAGGATGATGACGAGGGTTTCGATGAAGATGAAGACGAAGAAGAATTCGAGGAAGACGATGATACCCTCGACAAGGCTCCTGGAAACTGACGGATCCCCGCCCATGGCGGGCTTGTTCAAGTACCGCCCTCCACGCCCGAAATTTCCCGGTTGAAGCCCCCCCCGACAGCCGCACTCTACGCGTGCGCTGCGTGCGAAATCGATTGCACGCCAAACCCGGCGGCGATAGACTTGGTCTGAGCGCGGGCCGACGCCAAACACCAATTCATCAGGTTTTCTTCGCGCGTGAACGGCCGCGACTGATTTCCGAAGAACAGTTGATCAGATTGCATTGGCGATCGCGAGGTGTTCATGCGTCAGCGATTCAGATCTCCGATCGATGGGATGCGCCGGACCGCGACGGTGCTCTGCCTCGCCGTACCGGCATCCGTCGCCTTGGCCGATTCGCCGGAGGCTGGCAACGCACTGGCGTACCATTATTTCAAACAGCGGATCGAATTGCCTGTGGACGTCACGCGCATCGCATTTCGCGCGCCCGGCGACGGAAATCCCCTTGACGTCGGGGCGCTTGCGCAGCGGCTCGGCGTTTCCGCCAAGGACATCGCGCCCTTCCCGATCACGCCCTGGTTCACTCTGGGTTTGCCGGCGGGCCAACGCGATGCGGAGTCCGCGATGCGACTTGCGCTGCGCGCCGCGGAGGACCCCCGGCTCGATTTTGCCTCGCCAATCCTGTTGGGTACGGATGGCGGACCGCTGATCGTTACGCCCGTCCTGCTGGTCGGCTTCGCGGACCAGGTGAGCGACGCACGCGCCGAAGCGCTGCTCGCCGATGCCGGAACAATTCTCGACCGCCACTGGACGGGCATGCGTGGCGTGTATCGCGTGCACTCTCCACTGCGCAGCGGCGCGGAAGTTCTCGCCCGGGCCAACGCACTCGCCCTCCTCCCGGAAATCGCTTTCGCTGAGCCGGACATGATCTTCACGGGCCGCGGCGATTTCATTCCCAACGATCCGCTCTTCACCAGTCTCTGGGGGTTGCACAACACCGGGCAGTTCGGGGGCGTCGCGGACATGGACATGGACGTGCCCGAGGCTTGGGATATCACCATGGGCGACCCGAGCATCCTCGTCGTCGTCCTCGACACCGGCGTCCAGCAGGACCACCCGGACATCAACCAGGTTCCCGGCGCGGACTTTACCGGCCAGGGCGGCGGCGGTGGGCCCATGAATTCCTGCGACGTCCATGGAACCGCGGTGGCCGGCTGTGTATCCGCCATCGCCGACAACGCGATCGGGGTGGCCGGCGTCGCCCCCGCGTGCAAGGTGGCCTCGGCCCGGCCGTTCGTTTCCAACGTTCCCTGCAACGGCACGTGGAACTCCGTCGCGAGCATGACGGTCGACGCGCTGGCCTGGGCGGAGAGCATCGGCGCGCGCGTGACCAACAACAGCAACTACTACGGTTTCACCTCGGGCGCGATTTCCACCAAGTACAGTCAGACCTGGTCGCTGGGTATGGTTCACTTCGCCTCCGCGGGCAACAACGCGGCCCCGGCGATTTCCTATCCCGCTAGCATTCCCGTGGTCAATTCAGTCGCGGCGCTCTCGCCGAATGGAGCGCGCGCGTCCTTCAGCAACTGGGGCACGAATCTCGATTTCTCCGCCCCGGGCGAGTCGATTTATACCACTGACCTGACCGGCGCCGCGGGATACACCGGCGGCGACTATGTGCTCATCGACGGCACCAGCTTTTCGTCACCCTATGCAGCCGGCGTCGCGGCGCTGGTGATCGCCTGGCGTCCGTCGCTCTCCGCCGCGGAGGTCGAAACCAGCATGCAGGCATCGTGTGTGGATCTGGGCGCACCGGGGTACGACCTCGACTTCGGATGGGGTTTCCTCAACGCCCGGGAGGCGATTCTCGCCCTGCTCGACTGCAACGCCAACGGCATCGACGACAACTGCGATCTCGACTGCGATCTGCCGGACTGCGCCGTGCCGGGTTGCGGCGAGAAGCCGGACTGCAACGCCAACAGCCGGCCTGACGATTGCGACATCTCGCTGGCGATCTCCACTGATTGCAACGCCAACGCCGTACCCGACGAGTGCGACCTGGCTGGTGGCTCGTCCCTCGACTGCAACGCCAGCGCTGTTCCCGACGAATGCGAACTGCCGGACAACGACTGCGACTCAAACGCCATACCCGACGATTGCGATATGGCTGTGCTCGCCGCCACGGTCGTCGCTCCGGACGACGTACTCGTCTGCGCGGGTGAGTCGGCGAGTTTTTCAGTCACCGCGGACGGAGCGACCAGCTACCAATGGTATCGCGACGGCGTGACTCCCCTCGTCAACGGCGGCGCGATCTTCGGCGCGGACGGCCCGACGCTGGTCATCGATCCCGTCACGGAGAGCGACGACGGCGCGATGGTCCATTGCCTGGTCAGCGCCGGGTGCATCAGCGCTGCGAGTTCCGCCGCGCTGCTCGAAGTCCCAGCGGATGACCTCGACGTACACCTCACGTCCGCGCCGGTATTCAGCGGCTGTGCAGCCGGCGGCGTACTCGTCGTACAGGTCAGCGCCAGCGACGCACGCACCGCCGTCTATCAATGGAGCAAGGACGGCATCGACCTCGCCGACGACGGCCGCATCAGCGGCGCGCAGACGCGCACTCTGCAGATCAACTCGCCCACCGGCGCCGACAACGGCGCATACACCTGCACCGTCGGCAACATGTGCACGCTGCCTGGAGGCGAAGTCTCAACCACGGGCCTCGTGCAGTTCGTCGATCCATTCTTCACGCAATCGCCACAAAATGCCTGTGCCGAAATCGGTGAAAGCGCCGTGTTTCACGCCGAAGCGGACGGACTCGCGCCGTTCATCTACCGCTGGTACGAAGGTGCCATCCTGCTCTCCGATGGCGCGAAGTTCTCCGGCACCACGACCGACACGCTCACCGTCGCCAACATCGCCCCGGGCGACAACGGGCGGCAGTTCCGACTGCGTGCGATCGTCACCAGCCCGTTCTGCTCAACCTACAGCTCGTCCGCCACGCTCAGTGCCCTGCCTGCCGGCCAGTGCCCCAACTGCCCGTTCGCGATCGGCGACATGGACGGCGACGGCGACTTCGACCTCCGCGACATGCAGGCGTTCAACCTCTGCTTCGGCGTCAATGCCGCAATCGACACCGCCTGTGCGTGCGCAAACGTCGATTTCGCCAGCAGCCTGATCGATCTCGATGACTGGCAAGCACTCGCCGACCTGATTGCAGGCCCGGGCTAAACGTCGCATGTTTCGTCACTGCGCACAATTCAAGACCACCCAAGTTTACGGTTGATTACTCCGCCCGAATTCCAGCTGGACGAACTCCGCGAAGTCGCGCAGGTCGATGTCGCCGTCGGCGTCGAAATCAAACGCCACTAGACATGCAGCCACACATTCGCTTGATTGCGGCGCGGGCGCGACTTCCGGACCGGCTAGGCATTCCACCAGCCCGGCTGCGTCCGCCGACGTCACCTCTCCGTCCGCGTCAAAATCGCCCGGAGTAATCGTCTCACAATCGTCCGGCACGCCCGTCTGGTTGCAGTCCGGCTCGCACGGATCGGGCACGGTGTTCGCGTTGCAGTCCGCGACCCCGCCGACCGGCGTCAGCTTGTAGACCGCCCCGGCAAAATGCGTGCAGATGTAGATTTCCCCGCATGCGTCCTCGCCGAACGACGTGATCGACGCGATGCGCGACACCGGCGTGCCGTTCACCAGGAGGCTGTGCGTGCGCAGATCGCTGGCCACGCCGCCGTCCACGCGCACCGACCACACCGTGCTCGTGCAGAAATCCGCAAACAGGTAGCGCCCCTGCATCTCCGCGATCAACGGCCCGCGATATACGTACCCGCCGGTGATCGAACATTGAAACGGCGTGCCCCCGTGTACGTACTCAAACACCGGGTTCACGAACGTCTGCCCGACGCATTCCGGATCATTCATGAACGGCTGCGTTCCCTCGCGACAGCGCCAGCCGTAGTTCGTTCCGCCCGCGTGGCCCGCCGCCTCGAAATTGATCTCCTCGCGCAGCTCCTCGCCCACGTCGGCGATGTAGAAATCCCCGGTCGCCCGATCGAAACTGCACCGCCACGGCTCGCGCAGGCCGTACGCCCAGATCTCCGCGCGCTGCGGACCGCCGACGAAGGGGTTGTCCGCCGGAATGCGGTAGTTTCGCAGCGGATCAGCCGGAAAGTCGTCGCCGGAGACGTCGATCCGCAGCATCTTGGCCAGCAGGCTGTTCGTATCCTGGCCGCGACGATCCGGATCGCCCGTCGGCCCGCCGTCGCCCACGGAGATGTAGAACAGCCCGTCTGGCCCGAAACCGATCCAGCCGCCGTTGTGCAGCGTGCTCGGCTGATCGATCCGGATGATGATTTCTTCGCTGGCAGCGTTGGCAACATCCGGATTCGCGCTGACCTGAAACCGCGAAACGACCAGGTCGTCCCCGGCGTCAGTGTACTTGACATAGAACGTGCCCGAGTCCGCGTAATCCGGCGCGAACGCCATGCACAGCAGCCCGCCGGAGTTCGCGGTGGACACGTTGGGCAGCGACAGGAACGGCTGAGCCTGCAACACGCCGCGCTTGATGATGTGGATGAACCCCGTCGATCCGCCGGGACGCCACTGCTCGCACACGAAGATCCGCTCGCGGTCGCCGGGGGCGGCGGTGACGTACGTCGGCTTCACGATCTGGTTGTCCGCGGTGATGCGCGTGAGGTGCAGTTCGTTCGCCGCATTGCCAACCTGGGCGGCTGTGCAGCTCATCGCCACAGCCAGCGCGCCGGATTTGAAGTTCAGCCTCATGTTCATTTCCCGCGCAGGCCGCCTGATCCGCGCCCATCTCCGCGAAGAAACTGAAGGGCCGCCCGAGGACTTCGGCCCAGCGGCTGAGTGGGAGATTCGCACGGCGTCCGGCCCGCGGAAGCCGAAACCCATCTTGCCAGGAATCCGCCGGGAACACCAGGAATTCGCCAGACGCGTGCAACGTGCAAGCCAGTGGGCGGGTTTCACGCCGGGTCGGGCCTTCCTGAGCGGGGTCTGATGGAATCGAAGCGTGCATCGCGATTCATGAATCTGGAACGCCAAAGCCTATTGAAAGTGTGGCTTGAAGGGAGAGTGCCCGCGTTTCTGGGCTGTGGCGGGGGGTGACCTGCGTTTTTGGTAGCGCCAGGCGTTGAAGTGGTACTGGCAATAGGCTTTGGGGCGCGATTTTTTTTGTGCGCGTGTGGGCGACGATCTGTCGAACGGTGATTGCGAACCGTGAAGGAAGGAACCGCGAATGAACGCGAATGCACACGAAGTTGGAAAGGCAATAGGCACAGGGCACTTGGCATTGGATCACCTCCAACCGTGATAACGCGCGGGGTGTGCTGTTAAAATCACGGGGTGTGTGCGGGGTGGTGTGGTATGCTCACGCGGAGGCGCAGAGCGCGCGGAGGGCAGGGAGCTTGCGGCGGGTGGGAACGCGGGCGTGCGAAGGCAACGCGGAATGGGGTTCGGTGGTGAC
>Ga0268299_1000671_pt1 | contig 93101 bp, 45 predicted proteins | sample NOBtaG_FD_193484 | JGI IMG/M metagenome (GOLD analysis project Ga0268299, IMG submission 193484) | Activated sludge microbial communities from bioreactor in Nijmegen, Gelderland, Netherland - NOB reactor | ecosystem: Engineered > Bioreactor > Aerobic > Activated sludge | place: Netherlands...
CGCCTTGAACTTGATCGGGACGTTCAGGTAAAACCACAGCGTTCGGGCACGGAGCCACTCCATCGGGCCGGCATTGTTCAGTTTCGGGTCGAAACTGAGTTTTTTCTGCGCATAGCGCAGGGATTGTTCTTCGGAAATGATCAGGTGGTGCATGACCTGTACCACCGACCACCCGCCATTTGGCGGGCGTTTGTTGAGCGCTGCATCGCTGTGTGGCGAAAGATCGTGGAGCAGGGACTCCACTTGCCGTTGGTAGGCGGTATTTTGTTCCAGGATGTTTTTTTTCATGGAGGGTAAACCAAGATGAGAAATAGGCGCTAAAAGTCCGTCCTTTGCCCAAGACCAAAAACTTTTTTGTAAAAATTTGCCCGAATGCGTCATCACTCGTCCGACAACCTGTGTTTGCGACTACCCAACCGCGCCTGTGTGTACCTCGTGGCCTTGTTGTGCATGTTCGCTCCCGCAGGTCTCGCCGCCCAAAAAAAAACTACCATACGCGCTGCATCGCCCAAGCCACCCGCCAAACCGGAGCCGGTGTACCTCGTGGTGGAGGTCAAGCCCGGCGAATCGGTGCCGACCTTGCTCGCCCGCTTCGGACTCGACGGATATTCATGCAATGTCACAGAGTTTTTCAAAATAAACGGCTTGAAAGAAGACTACCGCCTGAAGGCCAATACCGCCTACAAAATTCCGGTTCAGGTAGTCCAATACGACGGCAAGACCATTCGCTCCACGCTCGGCATAGACGATTGGCAAACGGCCACGCGTATCGCCGATTTCAACAAGGACGCACAAACAAAAGGCTACCGCTCCCGCAGTTTTATTGACAACAAGGAGCTATGGGTGCCCTGGCACGAACTGAACTGCCGGGAGGAAGTCGCCATGGTGGAGGCAGTGCGCGAGGCGCCTGTGTCTCAGGTGAGCACCGCCGTCAGGCTAAAGGAGCCCTCCGCCGGAGAGGGCAGCCGGGTGTTCCCGATTTTTGGAAAAAAATACCAAAAAACCCCTTTGGCCAGTTCCAAACTCAAAGGCAAGGTGTTTTACATCATCAGCGGCCATGGTGGCCCCGACAGCGGAGCCGAGGGTAGGCGGGCCGGGCACAATTTGTGCGAGGACGAGTACGCCTACGACGTGGCCCTCCGCCTCGTGCGGCTGCTCATCAGCCACGACGCCACGGCCTACATGATCGTGCGCGACGACAACGACGGCATCCGCGACGACGCGTTTCTCCGGTGCGACAAGGACGAGACCGTGTGGGGCGAACAGGTTATTCCGATTGACCAAAAAGAACGCCTGAACCAGCGCACCACGCTCATCAACGAACTGACCGAAATACACCACAAAGCCAAGGTGAAAGACCAGACGATCATCGAAATTCACGTGGATTCCCGGTTGCGTCAGAAAGAAATTGACGTGTTTTTTTACTACCGGCCCGACAGCGAGCCGAGCAAGGACCTGGCGACGAAGATGCACCAGACGTTTCTTCAAAAATATGCCCGAGTGCGTTCCCAGAAGCGTTACAATGGCAGCGTGTCGGCCCGCGGGCTGTACACCTTGCGCGAAACAACAGCGCCGGTGGCGGTGTATGTGGAACTCGGCAATATCCGAAACGCTTGGGACCAGCAGCGCTTGGTCATTCCCAGCAACAGGCAGGCGCTGGCCAATTGGCTGTTCGAAGCATTGAAGTGAAAAAGGCGCTATCGCAAATACACGGCCATTTCTCCTCCGCCCCGTATCTGCACGTCAATGTCGTCGCGCATGGTCGTGTACAGCGACAGCCCCACATAGTCCGCTTTGATCGGAAAGGACTTGTGCTTGCGGTCTACCAGCACGGCCACTTCCACTTGCTTGGGAATAACGCCCAACAGCGGCTGCACGGCATAAAAAATGGTGCGCCCGGTGTTGGCCACGTCGTCCACGATGATGACGGGGCGGTCGCGCAGTTTTTCGGCGGGCAGGTCAATGGCGGGCGGGTACTCCAGCGGGTTGGCCGGGTTCAGGCGGATACGCGTCGGGGTGAGCGTCATGCCCGCCGGGGCGAGGGGCCTCAGTTCGGCGAGGAGCAGCTGTGCAAACTCCACGCCGTTGTTGTTCAGGCCGGCGAGGATGATCTCGCGTTCGCCGAAATGGCGCTCGAGGATTTCGATGGCAAGGCGTTTGATCTTTTGGCGGATTTGGCGGTCGTCCAGTATCTTCATCGTATGCGGTTTTGAAATCTGTGCGCGAACAAGTGCAAAAATCCTTGTTATCGCTGTACTTTTCGCCGGTAAAACATTTTTTATGTTTCAAATACTACTTTTCATCGCGGTACTGGCCGCAACGGGCTGGTTTGCCGCGAAAGGTTACGGGCGGATTTGGCGAAACATTCGGTTGGGGAAGCCTGAAAAGCCCGAAGGCGACGCTGGCAAACGCTGGCGAAACGTGCTTTTGGTAGCATTCGGGCAACAGAAAATGTTCAAGAACTGGCTGCCCGCCGTGCTGCACCTGTTCATCTATGTGGCCTTTGTCATCACGCAGGTGGAACTGATCGAGATCCTGGTGGACGGCCTCACCGGAAACCACCGGTTTTTCGCGCCCATCCTCGGCGGATTTTACACCTTCGTCATCAGTTTCATCGAAATCTTGTCCGTCCTGGCCTTTGTGGCCACAATCATTTTCCTCGCTCGCCGCAACCTGCTGAAGGTGCCGCGTTTCTGGAAACCCGAAATGAAAGGCTGGCCGTTCCGCGATGCCAACCTGATCCTGTTGGGCGAGATCGTGCTCATTACCGGAATCTTCTGCATGAACGGCGGCGACCAGGTGCTGCAAGCCCGGGGCGTGGAGCACTACGGCCCGACAGGGGCGTTTGCCGTGAGCAGTTGGCTCGGCCCGGCACTGTTCGGAGGCCTCCCCGACGGAGCAGTCGTGATAGTAGAGCGCTTCGGCTGGTGGCTGCATATTCTCACCGTGTTCGGTTTCCTGTGCTACCTGCCCTATTCCAAGCACCTGCACATCCTGCTGGCGTTTCCAAATACCTGGCATGCCCGACTGTCGCCCAAGGGCGAAATCGCCAACATGCCCGATGTGCAAAAAGAGGTGCGTATTATGATGGGCCTGGAGCAGCCCGACCCCGGAACTGCCGCCGACGTGCCGGAATTCGGCGCCAACGACGTGTTCGGCCTGAGCTGGAAAAACTTGTTGCAAGCCTACTCCTGCACCGAGTGCGGGCGTTGCACCGCCGCTTGTCCAGCCAACATCACGGGCAAAAAACTGAGTCCGCGCAAGGTGATGATGGATGTGCGCGACCGCGCCGAGGAAGTGGGCGCCGCTATCGCCTCCGGCAAACAAACTCGTGACAACTACTCGGACGGCAAAAACCTGTTCGATGCCATCACCCCGGAAGAACTGCACGCCTGCACCACCTGCAATGCCTGCGTGGAAGCGTGCCCCGTGCTCATCAACCCCTTGGACATCATCGTGCAACTGCGCCGCTACGAAATACTGACCCTCTCCGCCGGCCCCAGCGACTGGCTGCCTCTGTTCAACGCCATCGAAAACAACGGCGCGGCTTGGGCCATGAGCGAGGAACGAGAGGCCTGGAGATTTTAGTGATGAGTGATGAGCGATGAGTAGCGAGCACACTTTGCTTCATCACCCATCGCTCATCACTCATCACTCATCGCTTCATCACTCATCGCTCATCACTCATCGCTCATCACTCATCGCTCATCACTCATCGCTCATCACTCATCACTCATCACTAAAAAAACTTATGCTCGCCAAAACAATAGCCGAACTGCAATCGGAAGGCCGAACGCCCGAAATACTCTTCTGGGTGGGTTGTGCCGGTTCGTTCGATGCCCGCGCCCAAAAAGTGACCAAGGCGCTGTGCGAAATTCTGAACCATGTCGGTGTGGAGTTCGCCATCCTCGGCAACGAAGAGCGCTGCACGGGCGACCCCGCTCGCCGTGCCGGCAACGAGTTTCTGTTCCAGATGACGGCCATGATGAACATCGAAACGCTGAACATGTACGGCGTGCAAAAAATCGTGGCAGCCTGCCCGCATTGCTTCAACGTACTAAAAAATGAATACCCCGCCCTTGGCGGAAACTATGAGGTGGTGCACCACACGCAACTGCTTCAGGAACTCATTCAGTCGGGCCGCCTGAAGTTGAAGGAAGGTGAAAATTTCAAAGGCAAACGCATCACCTACCACGACTCCTGCTACCTCGGCCGCGCCAACGACGTGTACGAAGCGCCCCGTGCCCTGCTCGAAACCCTCGACGGCGAACTGGTGGAGATGAAACGCTCCCGCAAAAACGGCCTTTGCTGCGGCGCAGGCGGCGCCCAGATGTGGAAAGAAGACGAGCCTGGCGACAAGCGCATCAACATCGAGCGTATCGAAGAAGCGCTGGCCACAGGTGCCGAAATAGTTGCCGCCAATTGCCCGTTTTGCATCACCATGCTGCAGGACGGCCTAAAAGCCAAGGAAAAAAACGAGTCGGTCATGGTGTACGACCTGTCCGAGATGATTGTGCAACGATTGTAAATCCGCCCCACTTTTCCAAATTCAACAAACACACCCATTCAAAATGCTTAAAATCAGTAACGAAACGAAAATCGGCCTGCTCGCAGTTGCGGCCATCGGCCTGGGCATCTGGGGATTCCAGTTCCTCAAAGGCATCAATGTGCTGACCGCCTCTCAATCATTTTATATCCGCTACAACGACGTCGAAGGGCTGCGCCCCTCCAGCCCGGTTTTCATTAGCGGGCACCAGGTCGGCATGGTCAAGGACATTTATATTGACCCGGAGGACGACCGGACCATTGTGGCCATTATCAACGTGGACCGGCAAATTGATGTACCAAAGGATGCCGTTGCCGTCATTGTGAGCGCAAGCCTGATGGGCGGCAAGGCGATCAGTTTGTTGATCGAGCATCCTTGTGGCGGGGGCGACTGCGCCCAAAGCGGCGACTATTTGACCGGGCGCACCAAATCGTTCATCGAGAGCGTACTTGGCAACCCCAAAGAGTTGGACGTGTACATGGAACGCTTGCGCATCGGCCTCACGGCTCTGTACGACACCATCGCCGACCCCAAGCACCCGCAGGGCATCGGGCATACCTTGGTCGCCCTGCGCGAATCGCTGACCAACATCGCCCTGATGACCGGCAAGATCAACCGCTTTCTCGATGCCAGCACCGCAGGACTTACTGCCACAGCCAACAATACCGCCGAGATCACCCGCGCCATCCGGGAAAGCAACAGCAGCATCACTTCGACGCTGGAAAACATGGCGGCGTTCAGCGAACAACTCAAGGGCGCCGGCATTGACCAGTCGGGCCAAAAGGCTGCCGTCCTGATGGATTCCTTGACCGTGGCCGTCAGTTCCCTGCACTCCACCTTGCAAACGTCCCAGTCGGCCATTTCCAAATTGGACACCATGCTGTCCAGCACGGACGGCTCTCTCGGTATGATGCTCAACGATCCCGAATTTTACACCAACATGGTGCGCACGACCCGGCACCTGCACCTGTTGCTTCAAGACCTGCGCCTCAACCCGAAACGCTACACCACGGTCAAACTGAAAGTGTTTGGAAAAAATAAAACCAAGGGCTACGAAACTCCTTTCGAGGACCCGGCTTACCAAATGTTGGTGGACAGCCTCGAGCGGGAGTACAGCAAAAACATGATCAAGAACTGACCCTAGACCGGCTTTTGTCCACAGTCAAACCAACAGCGCTATGTTCCAAATTTTAGTCAAACAATGGTGGATTTTTGCGCTTCGCGGCGCAGTTTCGCTTGCTTTTGCCGTCGCCGTACTGGTCGTGCGCCAGTTTACCTTCGAGGGACTTGCCCTGATGATCGGCTTGCTCCTTTTAACCGACGGCCTGTTGGCGACTTACGGCGGCTGGAACATGCGCGGGCAGGACGACGACTGGTGGGTAGCGATGCTGGAGGGATTGCTCGGAGTTGGTCTCGGCGCGGCCACCCTGCTCACGTCCGAGCTGAGCGCAGACCGCCTCTTGCTGTTCCTGTCCCTGTGGTGCCTGCTCACGGGCGCGTTCGAGATCATTCTGGCGTACCGCATTCGAAAAGAAATCAAGAACGAACTGCTGTTGGCCTTGGCCGGCATCATTTCAATGGCCTTGGGCCTGCTCCTCATGTACCAGCCCAACGCCGGGAACATTGCTACCGCCTGGTGGCTGGGCGGATATGCCTTTTTTTTCGGGTTGCTCATGCTCGGGCTGGGCTTCCGCTTGCGCGGGCGCTAGATCGGCTACACATTTTTTCACCCGCCCCGTTTGTCATTCTGAAGGAAACCGTCCGCTGTTCGCGGGGAAATCCGCTTGCGGGGCCCTTGCAGAGCGGGCGGTTTCCTTCAGAATGACAAACGGGGCCTGCACGAAAAATCTTAGCATTATGCGAATTCTGCTCCTTTTCCTCGCGCTCTTGGGCGTGCAGTCTGTTTTTTCCCAAAAAATGCTGCCGGCAGCCGAATGGTGCGCAAAGGGCAAACGCTTGTTCTCGACGATGCCGCCGCCCAACACGGCGCCCGATACCCGTAGCGATTCCATGGACATTCTTCGGACAGCCTTGCGCCTCGATATCACCGATTTCGCGCAACAGCAAATCAGCGGCAGGGCCGAAATTGACTTTACGGCCAAGGTCAACGGCGTATCCGAAATTCGGCTCGACCTGCTGGGCATGACCATTGATTCGGTCGTGTCCAACCTTGGTCCAAATTGGACCTACGACGGCGCCCTGCTGCAAATCTCGTGGACGGACGCATTGGACGCGGGGGAACCATCCGACGTGACCATTTACTACCACGGCAAGCCGGCACAGGATGCATCCGGTTGGGGCGGATTTTACTGGCAGGGCGAGTACGCGTACAATCTCGGCGTTGGATTTGCCGCCGACCCGCACAACTTCGGCCGGGCCTGGTTTCCTTGTTTCGACAATTTCGAGGAGCGTTGTCAGTTTGATTTTGACATTCTTACGCCACCTGGCAAGACTGCTTTTTGCAACGGAATACTCTTGGCCAGCGTATCATCTGGCACCGGTACGTGCTGGTATTGGCGCATGGACGACCCGATTCCGTCGTACTTGGCCTGCGTGGCCGTCGGACCATTTGCGTCTTTCGAGCGCACTTATGTGGGGGAACAAGGCCCCGTACCGGTCCAGATTGCCGTTGCCGCTGCCGATACCAACAAACTCCAAGGCTCCTTCATCCACCTGCCCGATGCTCTGGCTGCTTTCGAACATTGGTATGGCCCCTATCGCTGGGACAAAATCGGCTACTCCATTGTCCCTTTCGGGTCCGGCGCTATGGAGCATGCGACCAATGTAGCCTACATGCGTGCCGCTGTGGACGGCACCACGAACCTTGAGACCCTCATGGCGCACGAACTGAGCCACCACTGGTGGGGCGATCTGGCCACCTGTTCCTCCGCAGCGGATATGTGGCTGAACGAGGGCTGGGCAGTTTTCTCCGAGCACTTGTTTCTCGAACAGGTGTATGGGCGGGCGAAGTACGAAGAAGCCGTGGTCGGCAATTTTCTCGACGTGCTGGAGCGGGTGCATGTACAAGAAGGCGGCTACCGCGCTGTGTCGGGCATTCCGCACGACCTCACCTACGGACGGCACGTATACAGCAAAGGCGCCGTGGTGGCGCACAACCTGCGCGGGTATCTCGGCGACTCGCTTTTTCGTGCCGGCTTGCGCACGGTCATGGAGGAGCAACAATTTGACGACTGGAGCAGCGCTGTTTTTCGGGACAAACTGAGCGCGGCCACCAACTACGACCTGACCGACTTTTTTGCCGACTGGGTGTTTCAGCCGGGCTTCGCGCATTTTTCGATTGATTCCCTTAAAATCACCCCTTCTCCCGTGGATGCCGGGACGCTGGTGGAGGCATTCGTGAAACAAAAAAGACGAGGAGCGCCGTCGTTTTACCACAACGTCCCCCTGGAGTTCACCTTCATGGACCAGGCCAACAACCGGCAGTACCGATCTGCCTACGTTTCCGGGGAAAACAGCAAGGTGGAGTTTGTGCTTCCCTCTTGGGGGCCTTTCCCGGAAAAAGTTTGGGTAAACACCCGGACGCACCTGACGTTGGCCCGCGCCGACAAGGAAATCGTGGTCAACAAACTGCTGGAGTCCTACAATTTTCACCCGGCCAAAATTAGCATCCGGGCCACCGGCCTGCCCGCCGACTCCGCCCTGATCCGCGCGGAGTACCACTTCGCCATGCCCGATACCGCGGGCTTGGCAAACCCACACGGCTATACGCTGAGCAACCGCTACTGGACGTTGGATGCGCTCCAGCCCTTTGTCGGGGAGGCAACGTTTTTGTACGACGGCAAAGGGGTGCTGGACCAATTGGACACCGAACTGTTTGCCCAAACCGGCCCGTCGGAGGACAGCGTGGTGCTGCTCTACCGCCCCGGCCCCGGGCATCCCTGGCTGGAACATCCGAATTACATAAAAAACACGATCGGTTCCACGCAAGACCGTTTCGGCCTGCTGCGCACGGCGATTACGGAACCGGGACAGTATACGATTGCCAAAGGGAAGGCAACCGTTTCCGCACCGGACGTGGCAAAACAAGCGATCGTGGCGAAAATATCGCCGAACCCGGCAAACGATCGTGTCCGGGTGGAAGCGCAGTATCCCTTCGAATATGTGCAGGTGTTCAACATGACCGGCGATTTGCAATACGAACGCCGTGTCGGACGCACGCAAACATGGGATATTCATACTGCCGACTGGCCTGCCGGTGCCTATTGGATGTTCCTGCAAGGCGATGAAAAAACCGGGGTCGCAGGGCCGTTCGTGCTTGTGCGTTGAGGCATTCTACTGGTCCACTTGAACATGTTGGGGATTTTCTGCCGGAGGCAAAAATGAGGGCTTTTTTTACCAGTTTTTGCGTTTTTGAAGGAGCATTGTGGGACTAAGTGACTGAAAAAAGGCGAAAAATGGTGAAAAAAGAACCGTTTTTGGCCCGGCAAGAAAATCCCCAACATGCTCTATGTCCAATCCCGGTACCATGAAGGCGGAAGAAACTGGTTCGCGTCGTTCTCTTGCCGACGGCGCGCCTCCTCTTCGGCCTCGAACGCGCGCTGGGCCTTGGTTTTGTCAAAAATATCCCGCGGAAGGAAGAAGACGGATTCCCGCCCCCGCTCGTCGGCGAACGGATCGTAGCGCTCCAGTTCGTCGTCCTCCATTTCCTCCTTGAACCAGTACGAGGTGAAAATACCCGCCAGGCTGCCCAACAGGTGGCTTTCCCAGGAAATACCTTCCTGATCGGGCAGGATTCCGAGGAACATGCCGCTGTAAAACACCATGACGATCAGCGCCAGAATGATCGAGCGCAGGCTGCGTCGGAAAATGCCGTTCCAGAAAATGAAGGCGACCAACCCGTACACCACCCCGCTTGCACCGATGTGCAACACCGGTCGGGCAAGGAGCCACACGGAAATTCCGGTGAGGAAAAAAACCATCCAGAATGCCCGCATCGCTACTTTTTTGAAAAAGTAAAGCGTGATAGCGCTCAGGACGAACAGCGGAAACGAGTTGGACAACAGGTGCTCCCAACTCCCGTGCACCATTGGAGCCGTCACAATGCCGCGCAAGCCCCAGACGCGGCGCGGCATGATCCCGTACCAACCCGGATCCGACCCGACTATGGTGAGGTAGGCGTGTACCAACCACAAAAACAACACAAGCCCCGCCGGAAAGCGCAGGCTTTCCAGAAAGTGCTGGCGCGAATTGTCCAGGCCGTCGTTTTCGTTGTCAAGTACCATAGTCAAATATTGATGGTTAACCGAGGGAAAGCGGGCTTCAGCCCGCTCACTAAGGAGGATAAGCGGGCTGAAGCCCGCTCTCCCTCGTTTACCGTCCAAGTTGAAGCGCAAAGCCGATGCCGACGGCGTATCCGTTGTCCGGGGTGGCTTGCATACTGGGCCGGATGCGCAGGGTCAGGTCGTCGCTGACATCGAAACGGGCCAGGTGGGCATCCACGTATGCTTCGGTAGCGGTCAGAATGTAGGCTAAACCAAGGAGCACCGTGTTGAGTTCAACATAACTGCGCCATTGGTCGCGGTAAAATTTCAGGCGGGTGGCATCCATCAGGTTGTAGGGAGATTCGGTGGGGTTGGTGTTCGGGTCGCCGTCCACCACCCAGCGGTAGTTGTCTTTCAGGATGTTGTACTGTTGGATGTTGTCAATTTCGGTGTACGTCAGCACGCCCAGCACGCCGTACACGATCGGGAGTTTCCACCATTTTTTGTTGTAGGCCTGCCCTGCTCCGGGCAAGGCAAGCGACAGCCAAACAGCTGTGCCCGGGTTTGGATAGTTTTTGGTCAGGATGCGTTTGATAAAACCGGGTTTTGGCGGCGGCATGTCTGCGGTGTCGTGCGCGATGAACAACGGAGCAGGCTGTACGGGAGAGATCGTGTCTGGCTGTTGGGCCTTCAGATCGGCTACAAAAAAGCAGCAAAGAGCGACGAGCGTCAGGAGGAATCGGGGTTTAATCATGCTTCTTCCTTCAAAATCTCCGAAACGGGCATGGCAAATCCAGGGATGGCCTTTTCAGCGCTGCACAAATCGTCGCCCCGGCAGATGCGCGATGCGTCGGGAGAATCGTACACATGAACTTCTTGTAGTGCAGGGTAGATGTTCCAAACGACCTGAACGCCTGCGGCAAAGTATTCCCGGTTTTTGCGGCTGATGCGGTTGGCTTTGTCGTTGGGAGAGATGATCTCTGCGACGAAAGCAGGTATTTGAATTTTGCTTTTTCCGGCGGCAAAAATTTGTGCATCGGTCAAGAAGCAAATATCCGGTCGGCGATGCAACAGTTCGTTGAGAAAAATGTCCGCTTCCGTGATAAGGTTGCCTTTGACCGATTTTTTTGATGCGAATGCGTTAAAAACCTTGCTGATGTTCAGCCAAATGTAAAGTTGAGTTATATCCATACTGTTTAGGCTTTTTTCTACCACGCCATTTGCCCACTCGTAGGTATGGCCGTCCTCTCGGGAGAGAAATCGGTTCTGGAAGGATTCCCAGGACACATACGCGGGTTTTTTGTCGGCCTTGGGAGTGGCTGGCTTGGCGATTTGAACTGCTCGGGATGCGGTGGTGGCTGTCATAAGTTTTTCTTTTTCGATGGCCCTCGTAGATTAAAGGGTCACAGAGGCTCACAGAGTTTGAGAGAACACAGAGAAAAATGTGCTAATACTCCGAAGTTTAAAGTGTTTTCCCGCCGCGCTTGGTGTTTTCACCAAGCGCTACCGAGTGCGAGTGCGCTTGGTGAAAACACCAAGCGCGGCGCTTAAGTTGACGACATTAGACTGGCAGTCACCCCGTCACTTGCCGTTTTTTTTCTCTGTGTTCTCTCAAACTCTGTGAGCCTCTGTGACACTTCACGTCACGAGTGGAAAACCCTATTGAAAATCGTTCATATTCCTCAAAATAACCTGCTTGCCGTTGAAATCCGACACGATGGCGGTCATCGTCACCGCGGCGCTCGGTGTGGTGGCGCTTGCGAACGTGGCGTACGACTGCGTAAAAATCGGGATGCTGCCCGTGGCATCGGTCACGGTTTTTCCGCCGGAAATCGGTGTGCCGCCGCCCGAAAGGGTGGCGCCCACGATCTTGACCAACGTGCTTTCCCATGCCTCGGAGTTGGCGTTTACCTCGGCCACGGTGGCGATGCGCACCACGGGCGTGTTGCCGCTGGTGAGCGCGCCCGACTTGTCCAGTTGCACGTTGTTCACCTGCAGCAGTTTGTTGAACTCGCTGAGCTCCTGATTGGACACCTCCACTTCGACTTCGTCGCCCACGTTGTAGCTGTGGTTGGCGCTGAAACGCACGAGAATGCCGGCGGAGCCGTCGAGGTCTTGTATGTAGGCGTTGCGGCCGTTCAAGTTGTTGCCGATGCGGTCGGAAATGACGATGCCACGGATTTTGCGGTTTGCAGGTGCGCTCGTGGTGGTGCCGGTGAAAAAAGCGCGCAGGTCCTTGATGGGCATCAATTGGCCGCCCACGCCACTGCAACGTTCGCCGGTCATGCTCACATCGCTGACGTCGCGGATGAACAACTGCAAGGTGTTGCCGTAGATACCGAGCACACCCGTGATGGTGCCGCTACCGGTCGGCGTGAGTGTGCCTGCGAAGGTGGCGTACCCGCTGCTGCGGAGAATAAGTTTGCCGCCGGTACAGTTCATCAGCGTGCGGTTCAGGCTATACTGGGTGACGGGATCGGCGTAGGTCTTGCCCGCATCGGCAGCGATGAACTGCACGTTTTCCAGTTTGATGAGCGTGCTGATATGGCTGGCGTTGAGATTGGAAATGCCGACCACCGTGGGTACGGGCGGCGTGGCGCTTATAGGCCCTTTCACCACTTTTTTGCGCACTTGTGTTTCGGTCAGGCCTACGTCTATCAGGTTGCCCCCTTCCTCGATGGTGCTGCCGGTGAGTTGGGTCAGGCCGTTGTAGTCGGTCAGGATCAGGTCTTTGCAGTAGATGTACATCTTGCGGCCCACCGGGAACTGGTTGAACAGGTACCCGTCGTTGAACTTGACCTCGATACCGCCCGTGGCATCCTGGATGACGAGCGTTTTGTAATAGTTGCCCGAACGGTCGTCCATGACCACCGTGCCCTCAATGATGAGGTCTCCGGCGATTTTGTCGAAGCCGCCATTGGTGGTGACGTGCAGGGCTTTCAGTGCGGCAATGGTGGTATTGGCGGTCACGTTCACCGGTTCGCCGCCGGTTGGCGGTTCGTCGAAGTCGCGCTTGACGCAGGCGGTCGTGGCGGCCATGAAGAAGGCGAGGAGCAGGAGCAGTGGCAAATTTTTCTTCAGCAAAAGCATATTGTTGTGATTTTGAATGCGAAAGTGTGGGTGGTAATCGTCTGGTTTTTCAAGTTTTTCATTTCAGGTGGCTCAAATCCGCAGCGCCAAACTGACAAAGTAGTTCAGCCCCGGCGCATACGTCACCTGACTGGAATACAGCCGGGGGTCGGTCGTGTCGTTCCGGTAGGCGTTGCGATAGGCATCGCGGCCCGAGGTGATGATGTTCGTATTGTTCAGCAGGTTGTTTATGCCCACGTTGAGGTACACATAGTAGTCGTTTTTGAGCCGCCACGATTTGCCGCCGAAAAAGTCGAGGGTGTATGCCGAGGGCGCTTTTTGCTGGTCAATGATCAGGTTCCACAGTTCGGTGCCGCGTTCGAACGGCTCCACGAAACCAGCGGTACGGCGGGTTTGGTCAAACTGGTACCAGAAATTGTCGGCCCAGTTGACCGTAAGGGTGGCAAACCAGAATTGTTTGCCGTCGTAGCGCACGCTGGCCGAGGCGGTGGTTTGCGGTGTGCGCGGCACATAAAAATTCTTTTGATAAACCAGCACGCCGTTCAGGATCACGTCCGACGTGTTGTCCTGGGTGAGATACAGCGTAGGGCGGTTGGTGTAGATATACTCGCCAATATTGGCCGCAGCCGTGAATGTCCAGGCCACAAACGGTTTCGCTTCAATGGCCGCCTCGATGCCTGTATGCTGTCGGTTGATGTTGCGCGTCAGCACGGAACCGAACACACCGGTGGTGGCGGCGTACACGAGGTAGTTGTCGTATTCTCCCCGGATTTCGGTGTAGTACCCGGTCAGGCGCGCCTTAATGTTTGGGGAACGCCAGATTAAGCCGCCTTCAACACTTTCGATGGTGGTGGGATCCACGGGCGAGGGGTTCGGCAGGTCGTCCAATGTTTGGTTGCGCGTGCGGGGCGAGAGGAACAGGTCTCGGGCTTGTGGAGCGCGGGTTCCGTGGAAACCGTTGGCGTACAGGTATTGGCGTCCGCTGATCTTGTAGGTTGCGCCGGCCTTGAGGCCGTAGGTCAGAAAGGTGAATTGTTTGGAATCGCCGAGGGAGCCGTTGGGGAAACGCCCGTTTTGCATGTTGCCGGTGCGCCAAAACTCGGTGAGCAGGTTTTCGGCGCCGGCAAACACGTTGAACTTGCGGAAATTGCCCTGCACTTGCACCCAGGTACCCGCCTTGCGAATGTTGTCGTCGAAGTCGAAACCGTACGTTTCGCCCTCCTTCACCAACCGGTTGGGCGTGCGCAGGTCGTTGTTTGGGGACAGCGGATTTTCGGGCTGGTCCTGGAGCGCGAACCGGTCCCAGTCCACGATAAAATCGCCGCCGAGGATATCGTCCACGGTCTTGAAATTTTTGCCGAGGTACCAGTGGTAGTTGGCGCCACCGTTGAGCGTGAACCGGTCGCTGAGCGTTTGGCGCAGCAGGCCGTTGAACCCGAACTCCTTGCTGTCGCCCCGGAAATCGGCGATCACGTACTGCGAGCGTTTGCCGGTCACGCTGTTGCCCGGTATGCCGTTGGCATCGTGGATCGTCTCGGTCGAGTTGGTGTTGGCGGCCCAGAGGCCAGCCCAGTCAATCTGGCGCAGGGACTCGTTTTCGCGCAGTTCCTGCGCCCATTCCTCGGCCATCACGGGGTCGGGCAGTGCCGAGGGCAGGCGGCGGTTGTAGTCCGGCTCGGGGCTGTAGGCGTTGAACCAGTCGAGGCGCGAAGACCCGTTTTCGCCAAACTGGGCAAAGGCGGCCAGCATCACGTTGGTTTGACGCGAGGGGCGCAGGTCGTAGCGCAGGATGGCGATGGGCTGGTGGCTGTGGGTGACATAGCCGTTGCGTTTTTCGCCGTTCCAGTAGCCCCAGTTCGGGTTGTAGCGGGTGGAGCCTGCCAGATCGAACATTTCCTGAAAGGTGTCGCCGGTGCGGCCGCGGCTGATGGGTGATCCGAGGAAGGTCAGGTTGAGCGCGTGCCGTTCGTTGAAAATCTTGTCCACCGATAGGAAGTAGGAGTACCCGTCGAAGAAAGTGGCATCGTGCCAGCCCTCCTGTGCCCAGCGCCGGCTGCCGGAGAGCGACACCGCCCAACCGCCCGGCATGAGGCCGGTGCTGGCGGTGAGCATCACGCGGTGGTTGTACGTCCGGTTGCTGACGGCGTAGGAGGCGCGGATCTGTTTGCGCTGTGTACTGGCGCGGGTGTCAATCATGGAGGCGCCGCCGATCTCGGAAAAGGCAAAATCGGAGGGGTCGAGGCCGATGACGCTCTGGCGGTTGCGCAGCACGTCGTTCAGGCCGCCCAGTTCTCCAAAAAACGCGATGCCGGTTTCGGGGTCGTTGATGCTGACCCCGTTGAGAAACAACGGAAAGTTTTCGGAGTCGTAGCCGCGCTCGCGAAACCGGAACACGCTCCAGCCGAAATTGGAGGCGTTTTGGAACACGTCGCGGGAAGCGTGCAGCAGGTTGGCGATCTCGCCGATGCCGTCGCTTTGCTCCTCCGCTTCCTCGAGCGTGATGGTCGGCACATCGGTCGCGTTGGCAAGAGCGGCATTCGGGTCGCGGCGCAGGGTGATGGCGAGTTGCAGTTCCTGGCCGTCCGTCAGGGTGGCAGCAACCTCGCCGGGCAGGAAACCGGCCCGGCTGACGGAGATGCTGTAGGCTCCTGCCGGCAGGTTTTCGAGCACGAACTTGCCCCGGTTGTCGGTGGCGGCAAAGATGCCCGTGCGGGCGAGCACCACGGCGGCATCGGCTACCGGCGTGTTGTTGTCGGCATCCGTGACGGTGCCCCGCAGGATGGCCGTTTGGGCGCCGATGCCTTGCGCGAACAGAAGAAATAGGGTGGAAAAGTGAAATAGTCGGATCATTCCGTGTAGGTGGTTGAAAATGTTGCTCGTCTGGCGGGGCGTAAAGGTAGAAAAGCCCGTGCGTGCTCGCGCATCGCTTTGACGTAAATTAACAATAGCGTCAAATTGCGACGGACTCGAAAAGTATCGGGAAATGTGAAACTGCACCGGCTTCTGTGACAATTGTCACGGGGTTGGAGATGCTACCGGGCAAACTTTGCACGAATTCATTTTTCATGCGGCCATCGGCCGCCAACACGATTCGTTCGATGATGAAATCAACTTTTTTTTCTGCAATTTTTCTACTGATTACCGCCGGTATTGCAGCCCAATCCAGTCCGTTCAGTATCTATCTGGAACCTGTTTCCATTCCGGCATTGGGCGGTGTGCAGTCGTTTGCTTTCGGAAAACATGCCGGCAAATGGCTCATCATCGGCGGACGGCTCGACGGGCTGCACCGGCGACAGCCGTTTGCCACATTTGATCTAGCCGGGCACAACAATCAACTGATCGTCGTGGACCCGATCAGCAAGCAAAAATGGTCGGCGCCGCTCACTTCCTTGCCGGCCTCCTTGCAAGAGCAGTTGCGTTCGACCAATATGCAATTTCACCAGGAGGGTCGCTTTTTGTACATCGCTGGCGGATACGGGTACAGCAGTACAGCCGGCGACCACGTTACATACGACAAACTTACGGCGGTGGATGTGCCGGAGGTTGTCAACGCGATTGTCGGCGGCCAACCTTTCGCTGCAAACTTCCGGCAGATTTCGGATGCCCGATTTGCTGTAACAGGTGGGCACTTGTCCAAGATATACGACACCTACTACCTCGTCGGCGGACAGCGCTTCATGGGCCGGTACAACCCCATGGGACCAACTCACGGCCCGGGTTTTGAGCAGCAGTACACCGATCAAATTCGACCGTTTCGAATCGTGGACGACGGAAACAACCTGATGGTGACGCATTTGCCACCGGCTACCGATTCGATCAATTTGCACCGGCGAGACTACAACGTGACCGCCCAGATTTTGCCGAACGGCGAAGAAGGGTTGACCGCTTTTTCCGGTGTTTTCCAGCCGACGGTTGACTTGCCGTTCCTCAATTGTGTCAATATTGACAGCAACGGCTATGCGGTGAACAACGATTTTTCGCAGTACTACAACCACTACCACTGCGCAGTTTTGCCGCTATATTCGGCACAGGAAAACGCCATGCACACGGTATTTTTTGGGGGTATCGCCCAGTTTTACGACAGCCTCGGAACGCTGGTGCAGGACAACGAGGTCCCCTTTGTGAAAACCATAGCGCGTGTCACCCGCAGCGCCGACGGCACGATGGCGGAGTACAAACTACCCGTGGAACTGCCCGCCTTGTTGGGCGCCGGGGCCGAGTTTATTGCCGGTGAAAACCTGCCGGCCTATCCAAACGGGGTAGTCAAACTGGACGAACTCACAGGCGATACCGTGCACGTGGGCTACATCTACGGCGGTATCGCCAGCACAGCGCCAAATATCTTCTGGATCAACACGGGGGTGGAAAGCGGCGCGAGCAGTACGATTTTCAAGGTGTTTGTGGTAAAAAATGCGGCGTCATCCGTGCACAACCTGAATCCACACAGTATCGGGACGTTGCGCATGCGGGTGTTTCCCAACCCGAACAACGGTGTGTTCGGCATAAAATTCAACCTTGAAAAAGCCGGGACGGTGCGTTTGACGATTACAGATATGACCGGTAAAATCGTGGTGCAGGAACAAGTGGGCGGCTTGTTCGTTGGAGAAAACATCATCACGCGGCGGCTGGGCCATGTGTCGGCAGGGCAAACGTATTTGGTGACACTGGAAACCGGCGCAGAAAAAGCGACCGTCAAAACGATCGTTCAGGAATAGTGTCGGCTGTGACAACAGTCACGTTTTTTTGCTTAAGCGCACCGGTACCTTTGCGGCATAATTTTTTCACTCTAAACGCAGTCAGAATACAATGACCAATTTCCTGAAATCGCTTTTCGGCAGCGCGGCTGCCGCAGATTACAAAAGTTTGCTTGCCGCCGGTGCGCTCATCGTGGATGTGCGTACGCCGGAGGAGTTCAAATCAGGCCACGTTCCAGGCTCCATCAACATTCCGCTCGACCAGATCGCCTCGAAAATTTCCATGTTGAAAAACAAGAACGTGGCGATCATCGCCGTTTGCCGCAGCGGCGCCCGCAGCGGAGCGGCTGTCGGTTTGCTCAAAAACAACGGCATCGAAGCGTACAACGCCGGTGCATGGAATGACTTGCGCACGCAGATCGCCTGAAAAGCCACATCTTTGCACACCAAAAAAATTTAGAAGTCATGGTACATCTCAAGTTTCGATTGCTCCTGGCCTTCACCGTGTTATTCACCCTTGGGCTGCAAGCCCAGTCCGGTATGGTCAAAAAAAACACCAAAGCGGCGACGGCAACTACAGAAAAAACGGAGACCTTTCTGGTGCTCGGCAACTGCGGCATGTGCCAGCGCATCATCGAAAAGGCGGCCCTCGGCGCCGGCGCCGTCAAGGCGAACTGGGACGTAGACACCGACCAGTTGACCGTCACGTACGATCCGGCCAAAACCTCCACCGACGCCATTCAAAAAGCGGTGGCCCTGTCCGGGTACGACAATGTCGGCTACAAAGCACCCGATGCGGTGTACAACGACCTCCACGGTTGTTGCAAATACGACCGTACCGGCGCTCCGAGCACGGCCAAATCCTGCGAAGAACCGGATACGCCCAAAAACTGACCGTATGCCCGTACGCCAATTGCTGCTCGGGGCTTTGGCCCTCCTTTGGGCCGGTTGCGGCAAGGAATCCCTGCCAGACGACCCCGAGGCGTACGCGCTCCGTATCCCGCCGGGATTTCCTGCCATGGAAATCCCGGCGGACAATGCGCTGACCCGTACGCGGGTGGCGCTGGGCAAACGACTTTTTTTTGACCCGGCTCTTTCCCGCGACAGCACGGTTTCCTGTGGTTCCTGCCACCGGCCGCACCTGGCATTTGCCGATAGCCTGCCTCAAACCCCGGGCATCGAAGGCCGCCCGGGCGCCCGCAATGTGCCCACCTTGGCCAACGTCGGTTTTTTCGACCATTTTCTTCGAGAGGGCGGCGTGCCCACCCTCGAAATGCAGGTGCTGGTGCCGATTCAGGAGCACAACGAGTTTGATTTCAATATTTTGGAAATTGCCGAGCGCCTCCAGCGCATGACAGACTATGGGACCTTGGCACAACAGGCCTACGGCCGCGAGCCGGACGCTTTTGTCATCACACGTGCCATTGCCGCGTTCGAGCGCACCTTGGTGAGCGGGGATTCCCCGTTCGATCAGTGGTTTTTTCAACACAAACCCAATGCCGTAACGGCATCGGCCAAACGTGGCTACGATTTGTTCCAAAGTGAAAAAACCGGTTGCGGGAAATGCCACTCGGGGTTTTTGTTCACCAACCAGGAATTTGCCAACAACGGCCTGTATGAAACCTACACCGATCCCGGGCGTTTTCGCCTGACCGGCCTGGAGAGCGACCGAGCCGTGTTCAACATTCCTACCCTGCGCAACGCAGCCGTAACGGCGCCATACATGCACGACGGCAGCCTGCCGACCCTCGATGCCGTGCTCGATCACTACCAGTCGGGCGGGCAACACCATCCCAACAAAAGTCCGCTGCTACAACCGTTTGACCTGACACCTGCCGAACGCGCCGACCTGCTGGCGTTTTTGCACAGCCTGACCGACGAGGCTTTTTTGCACAATCCGGAGTTTCGGTGATCGGCTAACTTTTAGCCTTGCATTCGCCGTCGAGCCGCACAGTCTTGCCCTTGCCCCGATGCCAAAGGCTCGATGGCGTATGCAAGGCTAAAAGTTCAAGACTGTGCGGCTCGACGGCGAATGCAAGGCTAAAAGTTCGCTCAAAAACGAAAATACCCCACGCATCATCTCCATCATCTGCCCCATCAGCCGCGGCGGCCAGCCTTGCCCGCAAGTGGCGGCGGCCTTCGCGCCGGGCTTCGGCGCGGGCAGGTGCTGAAGGCGGTATTTCCAGAAGCGTTGGCCGAAATGCTGTACTTTTGTGGCCAATTCAACCGACATGGCAAAAAAATTAGTCCGATTTGACTGGGCGATGAAGCGGCTACTCCGCAACAAAGCCAACTTCGACATATTGGAAGGTTTCCTTTCCGAGCTGCTCCACGAAGACTTCAAAATAAAGCAAATCCTTGAAAGCGAAGGAAATAAGGAAACCGAGGACGACAAGTTCAATCGGGTAGATATTTTGGTGGAGAACAAAAAGACGGAGTTGGTCATCGTCGAGATTCAGAATACCCGGGAAGCAGACTACTTCCAACGGATGCTATATGGAACGGCAAAGGTCATTGTGGAGCATATCGCTGAAGGACAGCCATATTCCCAAGTCAAAAAGGTGTACTCCGTGAACATCGTGTACTTTGACCTTGGCCAGGGTGATGACTATGTCTATCACGGTACGACCACGTTTGTCGGCATCCACAGCAACCATGAACTGGAACTTTCTGAAAAGCAGAAGGAACTTTTCAAAAAGACATCGGTATCGGACTTGTATCCAGAGTATTATGTGATAAAAACCAACCGTTTCAACGAAGTCGCTAAAGACACGCTGGATGAGTGGATATACTTTTTAAAAACAGCGGAAATTAAAGACGAGTTCACAGCAAAAGGATTGAAGGCCGCCAGCCAGAAACTCGACATCCTGAAATTAGAACCCGCTGACCGCAAGGAATATGACAGATATATGGAGGCGCAAAGGAGCGATGCTAGTTTTGTGGAGACGGTAAAGTTGGAAATCACTTCGGCGGTCAATGATGCATTGAAAAACAGAGCAGAAGAGGCCCTAAAAAAAGGGTTCGCAGTTGATATTGTGTCTGAGATTACCGGATTGCCGATTGATGAAGTTCAAAAGATAGCGGATGGCCTAACTTAATAGATAATAATCGCCCAACTAAGGCTTCCTTGCCAACCACTCGCTAAGCGTGGCGGTGTGACAAGGAAGCAACCGTTCGCTCAAAAACGAAAATACCCCACGCATCATCGTCATTATCTGCCCCATCAGCCGCGGCGGGCGGCCTTGCCCGCAAGGGGCGGCAGCCTTCGCGCCGGGCTTCGGCACGGGCAGGTTCTGAAGGGCCCCTTCCGCCACAGGATTAATTCGCTCGGCGGCAGTTCATAATCAGAAATATTACTGCACACCATGAAAAACACCTACCGCATACTCACAGTCGTCTTCGCCGTTTTCGCTGCCGTGCAGTACAACGACCCGGACCCGCTGCCCTGGATGCTGTTGTACGGAATTGTGGCCGTGCATTTCGGCATGGCAACCTATCAACGTGCGAATCGAATCGCTATCTGGATCACCTTGCTGGCAGCCGTGGTCTGGGCGGCCGCCCTGGCGCCCGAATTCATCGGCTGGCTGCGCATGGGCGCCCCGACCATCGTGGGCAGCATGAAAGCCGAAGCGCCCTGGATCGAGTACACGCGCGAGTTTCTCGGACTTGCGCTGGCCGCGCTGGCGTGCGTATTTTTGTTGCGGACAAGCAAAAGCAAATGACAAGAAATACCTTTGCGGCCAAAGAATTGCCATGCACGTTTTAGTACGAAATACCTTTGCCGCCGTGTGCTTGTCCATAGCCGCACCCGCCACCTCCCAAATGATGTTTTACCCCGAAGAACTCGTCGTGACAGCCTCTTCGCTCAACCTTCGCGACAAGCCGGACAAGTCCGGAAAGGTGTTGGAAAAACTCTCCAAAGGCGCCCCGCTCTCCCTGGTCGAAGTGACAAACAGTGGCTATGTCGTGGTGGACAGCGTATCCGGGTTGTGGCTGAAAGTCAAATCCACGGCCAAGACCGGGTATGTGTTCAGTCCGTACGTGAGTGGGTTGTTCTATTTGTGCATGGATCGGGAGGTCGTGGACGAGCCTATGCCGCCCTTGTTTTGGTATGGAATTTATGTGCGCGACTCGTTTGCGGACGAACTGCGCCCGGTCGAATTGCGTCGGGTGCGGGAATACAACGAGTTTATCATGGAAGATCTGGATGTGCTGTGTACCGACCAGCCGGATACCGCCAAGTTTATCATCGGTTCGGTATTCCCTTTGAAACCAGGTTATTGCGGCAACCTGGGCTTGTTCGGTCCCGAACTGACCTACTACTCCTCACAACTTTCCCCGGGCGCCATGCTGCCGATTCATCCCGGCATGGATGAGCAGGACACCACCGAAAAAGCCACCTATTTTTTGACTGCTACGGGCTGTGCGCAATTCGGCGCCTACGACGACTATGTCCGCGTGACGGATTTTCGCCTGTACGCCCTGGAAATATTGCACGACCAGCCCTCGCGCCGCCAGGACCTGACGGGCTGGGTACAAACCGAGGAGGGACTCAATCCTGCGGTAAGCCTGATCTGGTACGGCGACCTCGACGGCGACAACAAGCCTGACGCCATCCTCGAAGACGCTCCTTACGAAGTTGGTGCACGCATTTCCCTGTACCTATCCTCCAAAGCCAGACCCGGCATGCTGCTCCACAAAATGTGTGAATTTTTTTATAGAATTGACTGAAGGTTACGGGTTAGAAGGTTACGGGTTAGAAGGTTACGAGTCGTTGTAACCTGCCAACCCGTAACCTTCTAACCCGTAACCTCCTAACCTTTTTTTCTATGCAACCAGACTCCTTTGTCGTAAAAGAGCGCGAAGACAATCGCACCACAGCGCCGCACGTGTTGCCGATCTATGCCACGTCCTCGTTTTCGTTTGAAAACATAGACCAGGGCATCGCCATTTTCAAAAACCCCGAAAGCGGGCATACCTACAGCCGGTACGCCAATCCGACGGTGGACACGGTGGCCCGAAAAATCGCCGATCTCGAAGCATACGGGCTGGATGTGCAGACGGAGGCCGTGATGACTTCCTCGGGCATGTCGGCCATTTCCACCCTGTTGCTGGGGCTATTGAAAACGGGCGACAAGGTGCTGAGCCAGGGCAATCTGTACGGCGGCACCACGGAATTGCTCACCGGCATCCTGCAACCGCTCGGGGTGGAAACGATTTTCACCGACCTGCACGATCTGGACCGCGTGGACGACCTGTTGGCTCAAAACCCGGCCATCCGATTGGTGTATTGCGAATCCCCGGCCAATCCCACGCTCGCTTGCGTGGACATCGCGGCCTTGTCCGACCTTGCCCACCGGCATGGGGCCTGGTGCGCCATAGACAACACCTTTCCCACCCCGCTCCTTCAACAGCCCTTCGCGCATGGCGTGGATTTCATCGTGCACTCCACCACCAAATACCTCAACGGCCACGGCAACAGCATCGCCGGGGTGATCGTGGGCCGCGACCGGGTACTGATGCGTACCCACGTGTGGCGGGCGATGAAACTCACCGGCACGAACTGTTCCCCCTTCGAGGCATGGCTGACACACAACGGCATGAAAACCCTCGCCCTTCGGATGGAGCGCCATAGCGCGAACGCCTTGGCTTTGGCAACTTTTTTGGAAAAAAATCCCGCCGTGGTGCGGGTTAACTATCCAGGCCTGTCCTCCCACCCCGATCACGAACTGGCCAAACGCCAGATGCGCGGCGGCTTTGGAGGCATGTTGAGTTTTGAACTGAACGGTGGGCTCGAGGCGGGCCTGGCCTGCATGAACCGGATCCGGTTTTGCGCCCTCGCGCCCACGTTGGGCGACGTGGACACCTTGATCCTGCACCCGGCCTCGTCATCGCACCTGAATGTACCGCGTGCCGTCCGGGAACAAAACGGCATCACCGACGGCATGATCCGGGTATCGGTGGGCATCGAAAATGTGGCGGACATTATTGCCGATCTGGAGCAGGCGATTGGAGACAACGTGCGGTAGCCGCAGAGGCTGTCTCATATGTATTGTTTTGACTTGAATTGAAATTTTTCAGACAGGATTCACAAGATTTACAAGATAAATAAGGCGGCTCCGCCGCCGTAAATCCTGTAAATCCTGTAAATCCTGTCAAAAAATTAAAAAGTCTGTCAACTACGCTCAACTGTGCGGACTCTTGAGACAACCTCTTGTGTTTTTTTGATTTTGAAGTTTCCTAACCTATATCCTAACCTGCTTGCTGATATGACGTTTCGAACAATGGCTGCAATTGTCGGCCTCGGTAGTTTGGCTTTTTTTCCAACCGCCGGCCTTGCCCAAGGCGACCCCACGCTCGATCCGATCCTGAAAGACGGTATTCGGTTTGCCACTGCGGACAACACGTTTGCGTTGGCGCTGCGTTTTCGCGTCCAGTCGCGCATCGGCTACATTTCCACGTCCGCCGACGACCTTACGCCCAAGGAATTTGATTTTCGGGTGCGCCGGATGCGGTTGCGCCTCGACGGGCACGTACTCGACCCAAGGCTGCGCTATCAGGTCCAACTTTCCTTTTCGCGCGCCGACCAGGACTGGGACGTAAGCGCGGTGCCCAATGTGCTGCGGGATGCCATGCTGTGGTACCAGGTCGGCAAAGGGCTTGTCGTCGGGCTTGGCCAGAGCAAGTTGCCCGGCAATCGCCAGCGGGTCATTTCTTCCGGCGAACAGCAGTTTGCCGACCGCTCGATCGTAAACAACGCGCTGACCCTTGACCGGGACGTGGGAGTATTCGCCAACTACTCCGCCGACCATGAAAAGTTCGCCTTTCGTATAAAAACCGCCATCACCAGCGGCGAGGGCCGCAATGCCCTGCCTTCCGACAAAGGCTTGGCCTACACCGGACGGCTGGAGGTACTGCCGCTCGGCTCGTTCACTGGGCGAAACGACTATTTTGAAGGTGACCTGGAACACGAACAAAGCCCCAAAATTTCTGTAGCCGCCACGGTCCATGCCAACGACCGCGCCATACGAGCAGGCGGACAACTGGGGCTTCCGCTGTACGAGTCGCGCGACCTGTTCAGCGTCCATGCCGACATGGTGGCGAAATACCGGGGCTGGGCCTTGTCGAGCGAGTACCTGTACCGTCGAACCGACGACCCGGCCACATACGATGCCAGCCAGCACGTTCGCTACGTCACCGCCGGGGAGGGGGTAAATACGCAACTGAGTTATTGCACTTCCAACATGTGGGAAACCGCTCTGCGCCATTCCTATTTGGTGCCGCAACGCGAGTTGTACGGCAGAGATCCCAAACGGTCGCAATACGGCATTTGCGTCGGCAAGTACCTGAACAAGCACCGCGTAAAAGTGCAGACGGATTTTTTCTACGAATACCTGCAAAACCCGGAAACGAACCAGAAAACCGGCGACTCGTTCCAGTGGCGGTTTCAGGTAGAACTGGGGATTTGATCTTAAGAGACTGTTTGAATTTCAGTTGCCGGGCTGCAAGCGGCCCATTGGGTTTCATACTTCGTTAAAATTTTCGCCGTAGGCACCCGGCTACGGCTGCAAATTTTGCCTTGTCTGAAACCCAATGGACGCGCTTTCGCCTCGGCACTAAAATTCAAACAGTCTCTACGGCGATGCCGGTCCGTACGTTTTTTTAACCAACATTTTTGTCGTTTGGCCCCAGCCTCGTTTGATCGTCACGATGAACAGGTTATCGTAGTCGTCGTCCGCGATGGTGACGGTTTCGCCACTGAGGCCCAGCACCACTTCCGGAATCGTATTGGAGTGCCCCACCACGAGCACGTTCCGGCTACCGACGCCTTTTAGTCGGGCAATGAAGCCCGCCGTGGTGTCGGGGCGGTACAACGTCAGTTCCAAGTTGTTGGCCGTGGCCAAAGGCTGGGCAGTTTGTTGCGTGCGCACAAACGTGGAGGCAAAAATCTGGCTGATATTCTGGCCTGCCAGCGTGTCCCGCAATATGCTTGCACGGGTATGCCCGATGGCCGAAAGCGGCGAGTCGCTGGTGCTGTTCAACTTTTCGGCGTGTCGCACGAGGTAGTATCGGGTGGTGCAGGAGCAGAGGAGCAGGGCGGGGAGTAGCCAAAGAAGATAGTTTTTTTTCATGACGTCATGGTATCATTACCCGGTGCAGATCAATGCCGAGCACATCCGAGTACGACGTGTCCTGCATGATCTCGCCGATTCCTTTCCGATATTTTCTCCAGCGACGGTTGATGTAGTCGAAGACAAAGCCCTCGATGGTGCCAAAATCTTCTTCTTCGATGAGTCGCTGCACTTTTTTGAAATCGTTGCGCACGCCTGCTGGGTGGCTGACTTCGATGATGACCGGGGTCACGAATCGTTCATTGTCGTACAACATAATATCGGGCACGGGGCTGGTCTGTCCCTCGTCAATCATGGTTTCCGGCAAGGGTTCCAGATGAATTTTTTTTTCAGAATAATACAGGTTGGCAAGGCCAGTATTGATCTTGCTGATCGCCCGCTGGTGGTCTTTCGGTGCGTTGATTCCCATGATTTGGAGTGTTTCGGTGGAGATCATCGTTGAAATTTTTTCCAAAGGTAAATGAAATATCACCGTTTCACAACGGACACCACCACCCGTTCCTGCCCGTCCGACACGACTGCGAGGTAGTTGCCGGCCGGCAAATTTGTGAGGTCGAGTGGGACAATGGATTCATCCGCCACTTCCTGCTGCATGAAAATACCAGTAGTTCGCATATCGGTGCCCAGCACCTCCACCCGAACGGAAGTCGCTTGGGGCGTTCGGACGCGCAACTGGCAGCGGTCGGCAACGGGATTGGGCCACACCATCGCCTCTAATTTTTCCGAGGGCATGGTGAGCGTACGCCAAGGAGAAAACGTGGCGGCCCCGTCGTGGTCAATTTGCCGAAGGCGAAACAGGTGCGCGCCGGGCACCAGGTCGTTTGCCCGGAACGAATACGTCGCCGGAGATTTACCATCACCCTTGGCGGGCACGAAACCCAAGGGCGTCCAGTGGTGGCCGTTGTTCCGGCTCTGCTGGACTTCGAATCCCGAGTTGTTGGTCTCGGTTGCTGTTTTCCAATCGAGTACGGCCCCGCGTCCCTCTCGACGAACCTCGAAGGCGACAAGTTCTACCGGCAGGCCGGAACCGCCACCAGGGCCGGTAGGGGGCGGCGGCGCGAGGATCACGTCGAGCACCGTGAGTACGCCATTGGTTAGCGTGGCGGGCAGCACCTTGGTGACATATCCGACTTTGCTGAAACTGACATCCACGGATCCGGCCTGTAGTTGTGCGATTTTGTAGTTCCCGAGCGCGTTTGAGTTGCCCGACACACCACTGGAAAGAATGACCACGTCCGCCCCGTTGATGGGATTGCCGGTGGCGGAGTCGGTCACCATGCCTTCGAGGTAACAGCCGCGGACATAATCGGGGGTCATCACCCACATTTCACCGTTTTGGGTACCCTGAGCGCGAATATTCGATGCCACGATGGTGCCTGAAGGAAAATACGGGTACACGCCCCAACAGCCTTCGAAGCCGTTGCCGGAGCCGTTGGGGTAGGTGTCGTAACGACCCGTTTCGACGATGTTCGCCGGTCGCGACACGTCAATGATGGAGAAGCCGTCCTTGTACCAGGAGGTGACGGCGTAGTCGTTGATGATGTAGGTGTTGTGAACAATGGAGCCAGAACCGGGCGTGATTCGGATGCGGTCGAGTTCCTTGATGTCGGTCGGGTCGCTCACGTCGTAACTGGTCAGGTAGGAATTGCTGACCTCGTCGGTCGTGAACAGGTAGTTGCCCGATTTCCAGGTGTTGTGGGTGAAATTGCCCGGCGTGTTCTGGGAGCCGAGCAACACGGGACTGTTTTTGTTGGCCATGTTGATGATGGCAAACTTTCCGGCATACACGTGCGCGGAGTAGAGCAGGTCGTTGTCTACATATCCATCGTGGACATAGCCGATGAAGTTCACGAAATTCACGTACGAGGGGCTGTACGGGTTGGTATTCAGGTTGAATACCGCCGCTTTTCCGCTTTGCAGGTTGCTGCCGTACACATACAGGTAGCCCTTTGTTTCGTCCACATGCAGCGCATGGCCTTTGGTAATGCCGCCCGGATAGACACTCTGATAAGAAAGGTTGGGAGACGGCAAGTTGCTCAGGTTGACCACCTGGATACCGCCGCCGCCCTCCGAAACCACATACGCGTAGTGCTGGTAGGTTTTGATTTCCCGCCAGGAGCTGCTCGGCCCCGGGATTTGTACGATCTCCTGGGGGTCGTCGGGGACGGTCACGTCCACGATAATCAGCCCGTCTTCGGCGCCAACCAGCGCGTATTCGTTTCCCCCGGAGCTGTAGCCCCAGATGTTGGCGAGGTTCTGGTCGTCAAACGTCATCGTCGAACGGTGCGTGACGTTGACATTTTGTGCCGGAAGAACCAGGTGCGAAAACACGAAAACGGCAAACCAGAAGGTACGCATAACGGCTTAATTTTTCACAAAGAAAGGGTATTTGGCGCTTAGCAAGACGCAGTATTCTTCGATATCGCGCCGTAGATTGGACAGATTTTTACAAAATGACAAAAATGGCTCAACCAGTCAACCAATTACCAGTCAACCAATCAACCTCCCCAGCAGCCACTCCTTCTCCGTCAGCGCGGGTTCGGCTTCAATTTGCCGCCGCAATTCCCGGGTGGCTTCCGCATCGTTCGGGTCAAGTCGCATAATGGCCCGGGTGTAACGAGCGATGTTGAGGTAGTTGTCTCGGTGATAGCCCACGGCGCGTTGGCGGCGGATGAAGTTGCTGATGCTGTCCAAGTGGCTTTCGAGCAGTTCGAACTCGCAGGTTTCGTAGTAAATTTTCAGTTGCAGGGTCTTGGCGTTCATGCCGTTGATGAAATCCTTGTAGTCGGCTCGTTGCAGGTGGAGCAGGGCTTCGCGGTACTGTTGCCGGGTGTAGGTGATCCGGGCCATGTTGAGGCTGAAGGAGGATTCGCGGTAGCGGCGTTCGAGGGCGGACTTGTATTTTTGAATAAACGATTCGGCCCAGGCGACTTCCTGCAGCCGGATGGCTACCCCCACGATATTGTGGTAGGCGAAGCGCGAGATCATGCCGTTTTCGAGCATCAGGCTGCGATCCAATGCTTCCCGATATAGCTCGAACGTGGCGCGATACCAGCCGAGTTCGCTTGTTTCGTTGCTTTTTTTGATAGCGAAGTTTATGGCCAGTAGGTACAGCGCCCGAAGTTCATCGAGAGGAAACTCTCCGGCGTGGGCACTCAGGATTTCACGAAAGCGGGTGAAGTGCGTCTCGGCGGCAGGGTCGGCCAGAAAGTGGCAGCCGTGGTAGTACAGCGCAATGGCCGGGATGTCGAGCATACCTTCCGCCTCCACGTGCTCGAACACGGCCTCCAGCAGCCCGAACCGGTAGGGCGCGCGCGTCACGGCTTGGTGGGAAAGGGCAAAACACACGTGCCGCAGTTTTCGGGCGATGTAGGTTTTGTCCATCAGGTCGGAAATTTCCTGCAGGTTGAACGCCTCGTAGCGCTTGGCCGCCGAGGCCGACTGGAACTGTTCCAGTTCGATGCGGTGCAGGTCGTCGAAATGCTCGGCATGCCGAAACGGTCGCGCCTCGCGGCTTTGGCGGGCTTCGCGTAAGGACACTTCGGCGTGTTTGGGCAGGTTGCGTTTGCGGTAGGCCCCCGCGAGGCGGATCTTGTTGCGCTCCATGTCGGCAAACTTTTCCTGGTACATCCAGTAGTGCTCCAGCAATTTGAGCAGGTCGCTGTTGGCAAGCCGCAGTTTTTGATCGTCGAAGGCCGTTCCGGGGAAAGCGGCAGCACAGGCCGCCTCGGCTGCGGGCGGCGTTTTGCCCTCGAAACACCGGCGCAGGTAGTCAAACAAACCCTTTAGTTGGGTCTTTGAATTGAAAAATGGCGAGTGCACGAATTTGTCGAAAGCCCGCAACTCCGGCTTGGTCAGGGAGGAAAAAGCCTCCCAAAGGCGTGTGTTTTGCATTGTTTAGGTTCTGGGTTAGAAGGTTACGGGTTAGAAGGTTATGGGTTGTCGCCTTTTGTCATCCCGTAGGAATCCGTCCGCTCTAAGGGTGGACATTCTTAAACGCATCCGCCCTTGTAGAGCGGACAGGCCCCTGCAGGGTGACAAAAGTATAGCGAACGGATTTCTACATAACGACAAAAGAGTGCGGGCAAAAATGCGGTTATTGCTACAATTGTATTCAAAATTTTTTATTAAAAAACTAAAAATCAATTCTTTGAAATAATCAGAAAAAAAATTTCTGATACAATCCCATTTTTTTGTCTTTGCACAACCGAACAGCGGCACACACCTTTGCAGCATCAAGTACACTATGAAAAGTCCTGACGCATGACACTACGTATCCTCTCCGCCCTTTTGCTCCTCATTGGCTGCCGCGCAGCCTTCGCCCAATGCACCGCAAGTGCCGGGCCGAATCAGACAATCACCTGCAATAATCCTGAGGTGACCTTGCAGGGATCGTCCAACATCCCCGCTGCGACATACGCCTGGAGCGGCCCGGGCGGGTTCACCTCGAATCAGCAAACCCCAACAGTCGTGAACCCCGGCTTGTACATGCTTACGATCACCGACCCCTCCGACGGCTGCACGGCCACCGCTTCAACCTCTGTTTTACAGAATATGGCTCTGCCGGACATTTCCGTCACGGGAGGAACACTCACTTGTGTCCAGACGCAAGTTGTCATCACCGGTTCATCGCTTACCCCCGGGGTTACGTTCATGTGGACCGGCCCGAGCGGTTTCCAGTCTTTCCAGCAAAATCCCGTCGTGTCGGTCCCGGGTGTCTACACCCTGATGGTCGTCAACCCTGCGAACGGCTGCACCTCTTTTGCCGATGCGGTTGTCGGGCAGGATATTGTAGCGCCGAATGTGATCGCCTCCGGCGGCGCTATCTCCTGCTCCAATCCGAATGTGACGCTTTCGGTATCTGTGGTTCCTCCGAATAGCGTGTACCAATGGACCGGGCCGAACAGTTTTACATCCACCCAGCAAAATCCAACCGTGTCATGGCCTGGAGTCTACACCGTGGTAGCAACGAACCCGGCCAATGGTTGCACGGCCACTTCTGTCGTTACGGTGGCCGAAGATGGTAGTTTCCCGACAGTGACGCCCACGGTGACCAATGTGTCGTGCAACGGAAGTTTCGGCGGCATAATTGCGCTCACTGTTTCCGGCGGTACGCCACCGTATATGTATTCATGGAGCAATGGGGCAACCACCCAAGTAGTGAACAACCTCGCCGCCGGGGTGTATGTGGTGACTGTCACGGATGCCGCCACCTGCACCCGGGTGGTGAGCGCCCAGGTTACCCAGGCGACTCAGGTGGCGTTTAGTCCATCTTTGATCGCAATTACCAATGTCTCCTGCTTTGGACAGAACAACGGTTCCATATCCCTGCCCAATCCCTCCGGCGGAACTGCCCCGCATACCTACGCTTGGTCCAATAATTCAACTACCAAAAATATCAGCAACCTAAGCGCGGGCACCTATACGCTGACGGTGACTGATGCCAACGCCTGCACACGGGTATTCAACTTTCAGGTAGGCGGCCCCACAGCGCCCATGACAATATCCGTAGTGGCCTGCGAGAACACCCTCAGCGCCACCGCAAGCGGGGGGACGTTGCCGTACACCTCATTTTTATGGAGTAATCTAACCACCACTCCCACGATAACTCAACTACAGCCGGGAACGTACACCATCACCATCACCGATGCCAACGGCTGCTCGGCGTCCCAAACTGCCGTGCTCGACGCAAACTCTGTGTCGTGTACCCGCATCACGGGAAAAATCCTGCTCGACGACAACCTGAACTGTCAGGCTGACTCGGCAGAAAGTGCATTCGCATTCCGGTACGTGCAGGCCGCCGGCTCGAGCGGAACGTACTACGGCGTGAGCAATTCCGACGGTGCGTACACGATCAGCCTTTTGCCGGGCGATTACACGGTATCGTTCGTGGCCGGCAACTCCGGCGCCTTTGTTTGTCAAGACAGCCAGACGGTGTCGGTGCCCAATGCCGGAGACACGGGAACGGCAGACTTTCTCGTCCAACTCCCCGACCCCGATTGCCCTCTGCTCACGGTGAGCCTGAGCACGCCCATCCTCCGGCGCTGTTTTTCCAACAATTTTTACTACATCCACTACTGCAACGAAGGACCTGTCGAAGTGCCGGATGCCTACGTGACCCTGGAACTCGACCCGCTGCTGAGCATCGTTTCCTCTGGCAACCCGTTCTCAAGTATCGGCAACAACACGTACCGGTTCGAACTCGGTACGCTGCAGCCCGGCTTTTGCGGCAGCATCTGGGCGCAGGTGCAGGTGTCGTGCAATGCGGTGCTGGGGCAAACGCACTGCTCCGAGGCGCATATTTACCCCGACACGATTTGCGATCCGGTGAACCCGCAGTGGTCGGGCGCGCAAGTGGAGGTAAAATCCGAATGCGCAGGCGATTCCCTGCATTTTATTCTGAAAAACATCGGCTCTGGCCCCATGAGCCAGTTGCTGGAGTACATCGTTATCGAGGACGGGATCATGCTGTGGCAAGGCGCAGCACCGGCGCTGTTGCCGGGCGGGGAAATGGCCGTGACGGTACCCGCCAACGGTGCTACCTGGCGGATCGAGGCCGAGCAGGAGCCGTTTTCGCCCAGGCCTGAACAGCCGGTTTTGTCGGTGGAGGGCTGCTCCAGTTCGGGTTCGTTCAGCACTGGATTTGTGAACCAATTTGCTCCCGGCGATCAGGGACAATGGTCGGACATCAACTGCATGCCCAACGTCGGCTCCTACGACCCGAACGACAAGCAGGGCTTCCCGGCGGGCTACGGCTCCAGCCACTACATCCGCCCCGGCACTGAACTGGAGTACCTGATTCGCTTCCAGAACACGGGCACCGACACCGCCTTCACCGTGGTCATCCGCGATACGCTCGATGGCTGGTTCGACCCGACGACGGTGCGCCCCGGTGCGAGCAGCCACAATTACCGCTTCGAAATGGCCGGCCCGGGCATCTTGATTTTCGACTTTCAAAATATCCTGCTGCCCGACAGCAACGTGAACGAACCCGCCTCGCACGGTTTCGTGCAGTTCCGCGTCAGCCCCCGCGCTGACGTGCCGCTGGAAACCGATGTGACCAATAGCGCGGCCATCTACTTCGACTTCAACGACCCGATCATCACCAACACCGTGCAGCACCGCATCGGGGAAAACTTCGTGACAGTGGGCATTTGGAACCCGCGCAAACCGGAATACGCCGTGCAAGTGGCCCCGCACCCGTTGGCCGAGGCCAGTTGGCTGACGCTTTCCGGCGCGCCAGAATCCGGCGACTATCGCTTGCAAGTGTTCGATGTGAACGGGCGAACCGTACGCGAAATAACCGCCGACGCGCCGCAGTTTTTGCTGAAAAAAGACGCTATGGCGCCCGGGATATACTTGTTCCGGGTAGAGCGCGACAGGGTGTTGGTCGGCAGCGGGAAATTGGTGGTACGTTGACCCGCCGATTTTGGCAGGATGGGACGCGGATGTCACGGATGAGACACGGATTAGCACGGATCGAAAAAATCAAGAATAAAATCCGTTAAATCCGTGTCCCATCCGTGGCATCCGTGTCCCATCCCTACATTTGCGAAAAAACAAAGCCATGATTCGCTTGACGGTACTTTTCGCAATGTTGACCAACCTCTGTTGCCAACCGGGCAACAACATGCACGGTAGCGCCCCGATGGTGGAACTTCGCACGGGCGGCTGCTTCGGCTACTGCCCGATCATCCGCCTCACGGTGCGTCACGACGGGTGGGTAGAGTACGCCGGCGGGCAATTTGCCGAGCGCCAGGGACTTGATTCGTTTCGCCTGACCGGGCCGGAACTCAAACAGGTACGCGAAGACGTCCGCAAGGCAAACCTGTGGCAGTATCCCGACAAGATCGAGTCGCAGGTGGTGGATGCACCGTGGTCCACGCTGATTGTTTATCGGGACGGTGCATCCAAGAGCGTGCTCGGCTCGATGGATCGTCCGGCCCCCTTGCTCGAACTGGAAAATGCCATCAAAAACCTTGCGGAGGCACATGGTTTTCAGGTAAAACAAGGGGTAAATCCCAAGGAACCGCCTCCGGGCACCCGCCGGGAGGTAACCGTGACCCTGCGTTCCGACCTGAACGCGGGCAACTGGATTGCGCAGTTTCGGGATGTGCGCCTGTTGCTCATCCGGCGGGTTTCGGAGGAAAACAAGTGGATCGTGGCGTACGATCCGGCGGAGATTTCGGAAAAAGGTCTGATCGAGTTGTTCAAAAGCACCGAGGGTGTCCTCGGGGTGCAAAAATGAGGCGGACAGGTTTTTCGCATCCCGCGTTACCTTTGTCCGCATGAGGCAAACCGCCGAACGCATCGTCACATACTTCAGGGAGCACTCGCTCTGGATGCAGACTTTGTCGTGGTCCAAAACGCATTCGTTGCCAGGGCTGAAACGCATTCCGCTGCACAACCTCGTGGTGTTCATCCGCGATGAGTTGCGCAACGATGCCCTCGTGACTCGGGCAAACAGCATGGCTTTCGACTTTTTCATGGCCATTTTCCCTTCGATCATCGTGCTGTTTACCCTATTGGCCTACACGCCGTTGTACGAAAATTTTGACGTGGTGTTGGCTGATGCCATCGAAAAGGTAATGCCGGGCAGCGCGGGCAAGATGTTGTTCGACACCATCGAGGATATCGCTACCCGGCAGCGCAGCGGACTGCTTTCTGTCGGCTTTTTTCTGGCCCTGTGGTTCGCATCTAACGGAATGTTGTCCATGATGACAGGTTTTGAAAAAGAGCATCACCTGACGTTCAAGCGGCGCAGCGCCCTGGAAAAACGCCTGATCGCCATTCAACTAACCTTTCTGATCGGGCTAGTGCTCGTAGGGGCCGTGGTGTTCGTCATCTTGGGAAACACCATTTTGGGGTTTGTATTCACGTATGTGAAGGTGGACTTGATCACCAAGGTCGCCGTGTTTTCCTTTCGTTGGGTGGTCGTTGTTTTGCTGTTTTACGCCGGTTTTTCCACCATTTACCGGTACGGGGCTGCCACGAGGCGGCGCATGCCTTTTTTCAATCCGGGCTCTCTGCTGGCTACGTTTCTGTCCATTCTCGTCTCCTGGGGGTTTTCGTTTTATGTGGACAATTTCGGCAGTTACAACAAAATCTACGGTTCCATCGGCACGCTGATCGCCCTGATGATCTGGATTCAACTGAACTGCATGATTCTGCTCATTGGGTTCGAACTGAACGCGGGTATTGCGGTTTTGCGCGACCAGCGGAGGGCGCGGTTGGAGGCGGAGGCAACAGAAAATCAGTAAATAAGCTGGAAAAAACGTGCAATGCCGCAGTATTTTAGCAAGTTGCCAAACGTATTGGAGCCCTACATTGGCAATTTTGATTACTGGTTGGTAGACCTGTCCAAGTTCAGCGATGAAAACCTGTTGCACCTTCGATTGGGCTTTCTTGCCTACGGGCTTTTGACCATGAAGCACTCACAAGATAAAGCCTGGCTTGCGGACCAAATGCGCTTGGTATTTGAAAAGGGCGAAGATTTTTTAGGCACCGAACGAGGACGTACCTTTGTGGAAACACTGTTCGTTTACTTTGTTCGAATCGCCAATTTGGAAGCACACGTAGTGAAAAATAAAATCATCGAAAATATGGCACAAGCTGCAAAAAGAGCATTTGTCTCCACCTACGATAAAATCAAACTCGAGGGCAAGATCGAGGGCAAGATCGAGCAGGCACTTTTAGTTGCCGAAAATTTGATGCGGGAATTTCCCGATCTCACCGATGAAAAGGTTGTGAGGCTCAGCGGCGCCCCATTGGACGAAGTCAGGTCATTGCGCCGCAGGCTTATGCCAGAAAGTTGAAAAGAAGTTGAAGACGCTTTCCGAACAAATTACCCACCCTTGCGTTTCCCCCGGCATGAAAAACATCATTCACCAGGTGCATACGCTTGGCGGCCTCAAGGCAAGCGGCTATCAGCCCAAAAGCGTCAAGGAAGAACTCCGAAACAACCTCATCGAGAAACTCCGCAACAAGGAAACCATTTTTCCCGGCATTTACGGTTTTGACGACACCGTGCTGCCCGACATCGAGCGGGCCGTGCTCAGCCGCCACAATATCCTGCTGCTCGGCTTGCGCGGACAAGCCAAGACGCGCATAGCCCGCATGCTCACCGGTCTGCTCGACGAGTACGTGCCTGTGGTGGCCGGCAGCGAACTCAACGACGATCCGCTCGCCCCGATCAGCCGGTACGCCAAGGAAATCATCGCGGAAAAAGGCGATGATACCCCCATCGCCTGGCTGCACCGCGCTGACCGCTATGTGGAAAAACTCGCCACTCCCGACGTGAGCATCGCCGACCTCGTGGGCGACGTAGACCCAATCAAAGCCGCCAACCTGCGCCTACCCTACTCCGATGAGCGCGTCATCCATTTCGGACTTATCCCGCGCGCGCACCGTTGCCTGTTTGTCATCAACGAACTGCCCGACCTGCAAGCCCGCATCCAGGTGTCGCTGTTCAACGTGTTGCAGGAAGGCGACATGCAAATCCGCGGGTTCAAACTGCGCTTGCCGCTCGAAGTACAGTTCATCTTTACCGCCAACCCGGAAGACTACACCAACCGCGGCAGCATCATTACTCCGCTGAAAGACCGCATCGAAAGCCAAATCACCACGCACTACCCCACTGCCATCGAGGTCGGGCGCCGAATCACCGAGCAGGAGGCCCGAATCACCGCCGACCAACGCAAAGCCATCCGGGTGCCCAACGTGCTCAAAGACCTGATCGAGGAAATCGCCTTTGCCGCCCGCGACAGCGAGTACGTGGACAAAAAAAGCGGTGTCAGCGCCCGCCTGACGATCTCGGCCTACGAGAACCTGTACTCCACCGCCGAGCGCCGCATCCTGCGCAATGGGGAAGAAAAAACCACTGCCCGCATCACCGACTTTTGGGGCATCATCCCGGCCATAACGGGCAAAGTGGAAATGGTGTACGAGGGCGAACAGGAAGGTCCACATGCCGTGGCGTTGCATCTCATTGGGCAGGCGCTGAAAAAAGTATTCCTGCAATATTTCCCCAATCCGACCAAACTGAAAAAAGGTCAGGAACGCGACCCCTACGGCGTGCTCAAGGCTTGGTTTGCCGGTGGAAACACCGTGGACCTGCTGCACGACCTGCCGGAAAGCAAATTCGCCCATGAACTGGGGCAAGTGGCGGGCTTGCAACGCCTTGTGGACAATGCCGGTGTAGAAGAGGGCGATACGCAGGTATTTATGGAAATCATCCTGCACGGCTTAGCCGAGTTTGAAGTGCTCAACAAAGATTTTATCCTGAACAAATGGGTGTTCAAGGATTTCCTCACCGGAAGCGGCCTGAACGATGACAACGAGGACGATACCCGCGACATGCGGGACTTGTTCAATTGAGCAGCAGCCAAACCCGTTTTTTCAAGGATAAATTTCCTTGCGACATGCCTTGAGCGTGTTCATCAGCAAAGCAGTGACGGTCATCAGGCCTACGCCGCCGGGCACGGGTGTGATATGGCTACACTTGGGCGCCACGGCATCAAAGTCCACGTCGCCTACGAGGCGGGAACCGGATTTCTTGGTGGCATCCGGGATGCGGTTGATGCCCACATCCACCACCACGGCGCCTTCCTTGACCCAATCTCCCTGCACGAAGTTGGCCTTGCCGATCGCAGCCACCACGATGTCAGCGCGGCGGATTTCAGCTTCTATTTTTTCAGTTTTCGAGTGGACGAGCGTCACCGTGCAGTCGCCAGGGTAGCCTTTTCTGGACAGCAGAAGGGCCATGGGCGTACCTACGATGTTGCTGCGTCCGATCACCACGCAGTGTTTCCCGGAGGTTTCAATGTTGTACCGGCGCAACATTTCCACGATGCCGAACGGCGTGGCGGGCAGGAAGGCGGGCATACCCTGCGCCATGCGGCCAAAGTTGATGGGATGGAACCCGTCCACGTCCTTGCGGTGGTCAATGGCGAGCGTAATGCGTTCTTCGTTGATGTGCTTGGGCAGGGGCAGTTGCACGATGAAGCCATCCACGTCGGGGTCGTTGTTCAAGTCGTACACGATTTGCAGCAGTTCGGCCTCGGAAATATCGGCCGGACGCCGGACGAGCGAACTGACAAAACCCACCTGTTCACAGGATTTGATTTTGCTGCTCACATACACCTGGCTGGCAGGATCTTCCCCTACGAGCACGGCGGCAAGATGCGGGATTTTGCCGCCCCTGAGGCGAATGGCATCCACTTCAGCCGCGAGTTCCAATTTGATGTTTTCTGAAAGCAGTTTACCGTCAAGTAGTTGCATGGTTGTGTTGTATTAGGTTATCGCGCCACTTGTTCCTCCACTATGACAGAGGGTGTGGTGATGCCTACGGTGCCCAACAATACGTTGCGGTCGTTGGCCGAACCATTGTACTTGACCAGTCCGTCAAGGTTGTAGTCGGCCAGCCGGTAGCCGGGCACGATGTTGTTGATCGTAGTCAGACCTACCACGCTGATGATGGCGTTGCGGTCGTTGGCGCTGCCGTTGTACTTGATCTGCGCGTCTATGCGCCCGTTTCCGGCCCAGAGGGCGTATCGCGTGCCGATCTGGCGTTGCGCCGGGTTTTGGTTGTTGTGCAAGTAAAATCCCGCGGCGGGCATGGTGGTGAAATCGAACGGTACGGCTTCGCAATTCGGGAAAAGCACCGGGCTTCCCCACTGCACGCCCAAGTGGTTGCGATGCCTGACGACCACGACATATTGCTGAGCCGAAGGCTCGTCGAACACCACGGGCGATGTGCCATCGGTGTCCACCACATCGCCGTCGCGCTGAAGGAGTGCCGCCCGGGTGGCGATCACTTGTGTCGGCAGTTGGGCATTGCGCAGTTCCAAAAAAACCCAGTCCACGATGGCATTGGGGCCGGAAACGGCCAGAACGGCCGGAGTCGTCTGTTCGCCGCCCCCGCTTCCCACGTGGACGAAATTGTCCATCCCAGAAAATGGTTCGAGCAAGGGGATCAGGTCTTTGGTCCGAAGGCTGTCGTGCATTAGGAATACACTGCTGACGTACGGACCCTGCAAAAACATTTTGGCAGCCACTTGGGTGAACAATGTGCACACCTCCACGGGGCATTCGTCCACCACGCCGGACAGGAACCGCTCGCAGCCCGCCGCATCCGTAGCCAAGAGCGCGAACGGCTGCCCGCTCGGCAGGGACTCGCCGGGGGTGTAGCCGACCAAGGTGTACGGGGGCGTGCCACCGGTCATCGAAAGTTCCAAGGTGGCGGTTTGTATGCCAGTACATACCGTGGCTGCCGACAATTGGAGCGGCTGCAGATCAGCGGGTACGGCGCCGTCCAAAATTTTGATACAGACAGACCCCATGTTTTTTCCGGCTACGTCCAGCCAAGAGGCAATCTGGAGATAGTACGTCGCGCCCGGCTCCAAACTGCCAACGATCATATAGCCTTCGCAGCGCTGCGGATTGCGGGCGCAATACACTTCGATCAGACTGTCGCAGTTGCCGCGCCAAACGGCCGCGTAGTGCCGGAAATCCGCGCCGGTGTTCACCCGTACGCTACCGGAAGACGGGGCCACAAACGAAAACCAGATGTCGTGTCCGACACGCACCGCGCAAGCCGGCCGGTGCCCGGAGAAGGTGGCATCCGTGTTGTCTCCCTGCACGCATAAGCCGCCGATAGGCACGGGCACTGCCAACGAGCAGGTGTCGTTGAGGGGCACAACCACCGTCTTGACGACGATCTCCGGGCAGATGCTGTCCTCCACGGTGGCAAAATTGCCCGAAATCCGCAAGTGGTATTGTTGTCCGGGCAGCAGATCGGGCAGTTCGAGCCGCCTGCCGAAGGGGTTGCTCCCCAATTCCTCCAGGTTTTCGCAGCCGCCCGCATAGACGGTTATGATGTCAGAAAACAGGGCGTTGCTGCGTGCTTCGTAGCGCTCGCCTGTTGGCAGGTTGCCAGCCACGAACGTATACCACGCATCCGCCCGTGCCAGTGTGTTATAGTTGTGCGGAGGCTCGGCTATTTCCGCGTTTCGGTTGTTGGCGGGCGTGCAGGTAGCGTTGATCACCAGCGACAGCGCCTGTTCACACAAGTCGTTCGGGGGGCGCTGCGGAAAACCCGGCGCATGTTCGACACCAATGCAAAGACTGCCCGTGGGCAAGCCAAACGGGGCTTCTTGGCCGCTGACGCGGATGCGGTAGTCGGTGCCGGCCACTGCCTCGAAGTAGGTCTGCTCCCCGACGAAGCCGTGCTCGTCGCGGTTGTTGCACACCACGGGTTGCAGCGCCCCACAGGAGCCTGTGAACACGTCCACCGCTGCGTTGAACGCCGATTGCAGGTGCAAACGGGCGACACCGGAAAAGTCCGCTTGCCAATGGTACCACAGGCTGGCCACCGCCCGTTCGACGCACGACGGGTCGGGGCCGTCGAACACTGCGGAACGGTTGTTCGTGGCCGTGCAAGGCTGATCGGTGAACAGCGTAATGGCATCCCCGCAGTACTCGTTGGCCGGCCACCTGCCGGTTACTTTTATGTTGTCCACGCCCGTCCAGTAGCCCCAGTTGCCGCCGTCGGAATACTCGAACATCAGACGCCACTGCGCCGAACGGTAGGCGCTCAGGTCAAAATTCAGGCGCGTGTACTGCGGAAAAAACGGGCCGCCTACCTTGCCCTCGGACTGGTACAGCAGCACCGAGTCCGTACCGGACGAGAACAGGTAAATGCGGAACGACTCGGCGCCGCTGTACCGCATGATCGCGTCGCATTGAAGATCGTACTCCAAAAAGGCGTTGCCGACGAACCACGGCGACAACAAGCGTATCGTCGAAGGCTGCACGGAATCACCGAGGGCGGAATCGTCGAAATAGGCAAAACAGGAGCCGTCCATGGAGCTGCCATCGTAGAAGGCGCTGGAGCCGAGTTGCACCTTGCCGAAGCGCCAGTCGTGCGCACCGGCCAACACGGCGGTCTCCCAACCCGTCGGCAGGGCACAATCGTTGAATGCCTCTCGAAGCACATTGGTGCCGATGCCGGAGCCAACGACGCGGATGTTGTCCACGGCGGCAAACTTCCCGAAGCTGGTGTCTGGGCTGGTGTATCGGATGATGAGCCTCGTCTCGGGCGACAGGGACATCAGGGCTAAGTCGTGTTGAAGGCTAAAGTGCCCATCGGTGATGTTCAGATCGTTGGTCCAATACTGGTCGAAACGCGCCAGTTCGACCTCCGAAACGCCGTCGGTGACCAGGATTTGCAAAAAGTCGGTTTGGCCGAAGCGAAAGAATACGTCCATCGTACACTCCACGGTGGTGTACGGCGTCAGGTCAAATATGGGTGAAGTGAAACTGACGACATAACCGGGGGGGGCGTCGCCGATAGCATTGTCGTCCACGAACAACATACAGGAGCCATCTATACTCTGGTTGAGGATAAGAGGGTTTTGGGCCAGGTCCACATACCAGACGTGGTCAGGGTTGCCGCTCGCGCTCACGGCCCAGCCCGACGCGAGTTCGCAGGTGTTGAAATTTTCCTCCAGCAGCACTGCTTGGGCCGCCGCGCGCGGAGCGAGGAGAACGGACAGGTAGCCGATCAAAAGGAAGGACAGGAAACGCATAATTGTATTATTACCTCAAAATGGCATCCGATAAAACCCGGATCAATGTTTTCGGGAATAAAGGTAGGTCGCTCCATAATTTTTGCGGGGAAAGAAATATGCATAATTTTGGCATTCAAAAAATGGCGGCCCAAACGACCGTTTCCGAAATATCTGTCAGTAGGGCCGTTTTCTCGTAATATCAAGCCGTTTCCCGTATGGCAGCACCCGCACTCGCATCCGTTGAACGCGCCACCGCACCGCCTTTGTCCGATTCCTTGGCGACGTACGTCCCCAACGCCGACAAGCCTTGGAACGCCCGTCGGGTCGCGCACCTGTACCGGCGGCTCGGCTACGGCGCCACGCTGGCCCAAATCCAGCAGGGGCTGCAAACAACCCCCGCAGCCTTGGTGGACCTCCTGCTCGACACCGCCGCCGCCCTGCCCCCGCCCGCGCCCCCGCATTGGGCCGACTGGGACACGAGCGTCTACGAACCGCTCGGTTTCGACGTGATTGAAGACCACCGCCGAGAGCTGCGCCACCGCTGGATGGCCGACATGCTGGGCGAGGGCGTGCGGGCCAAGATGGCCTTTTTCTGGCACAACCACTTCGTCACCAAACTGATCATCTACGGCTGCAACGCCTATCTGTGGCGCTACTACGAACTACTTCACCGAAAAGCCTTTGGCAACTTTCGCGAATTCGCTGTTGAAATGGGCAAAAACCCCGCCATGCTCGTCTTCCTCAACGGCAACCTGAACGTGGTGGGCAACCCCAACGAAAACTATGCCCGCGAGCTCATGGAACTGTTCACGATGGGCGAGAACAACGGCTACACTCAACTGGACGTGGTGGAATTGTCGCGCGCGCTCACCGGCTGGACGGCCTCGTTCAACGACTGCACCCCGGCGGCCTTCGACTCCGCGCGGTTCGACAACACCGACAAAACCATCTTCGGGGTCACCGGCAACTTCGACCCCGACAGCGCGCACGAGCTCATCTTCGCCGAGCGCGCCCACGAGGTTTCCCATTTCATTGCCGACAAAATCTACCGGCACTACGTACACCGCGAACCAACACCTTCGGTCGTCAACGGATTGGCGCAGACGTTTCGCGACAACAACTGGGAACTGATGCCCATGCTCAAGCAACTGTTCAAGAGCGAGCATTTTTTTGAGGAGGAATTGTTTAGCACCAAACTGAAAAGCCCGATCGAGGTCTTCATCCCCATCCTGAAAATGGCCGGGGCCACCTACCCGGAAAACGTGCTGCCCGACTGGTGGAACGACATCACGTTTTGGACCCAAAAACTCGGGCAAGAGTTTTTCATACCGCCCAACGTGGCCGGTTGGCAGGAACACCGCGCCTGGATCAACGAGAGCACGCTGACGGCCCGATGGAACTTTGCCGCATTGTCCACCCAGTTTTTGGGGCAAGACCCCCAATTGCGCGAAAACCTGCGCGCCATCGCCATAGAACTGACCAACAACAGCACCGACCCCGCCGTGGTCACCAATGCCTTGACGGACTTTTTCACCGGACAAAACCTCGAACCGCTGTACCTCCAGGCCGCCACAGCGTACTTCAAGTCCGGCGTGCCGGACCACTATTTTACCAACGGGATTTGGAGCCTCAATTACGCGCAAGTCCCCTACCAGGTCATCAACCTGCTGCAATACCTCGCGCGCATGCCCGAGTTTCAACTGACCTAACCCTTCACCACCGAAACCAGCCGATATGTGCCAAAAACATACCCTGCGCCACGGCGCCGCCCTCGAACATGGCGCCGCCCACGAACACGAGCACCGCCTCTGGTCGCGCCGCGACTTCCTGTCCGCCACCGGCCTGCTGGGCGCCGGCAGTTTCCTGCTCGGCAATACCCCGGTGCGCAGCTTCTTGCCGACGCCCCTCTTGGCCGGCATCGCCGCCGGCGGCCCCAATGACCGCATCCTCCTGCTCATCCGACTCGACGGTGGCAACGACGGGCTGAACACCGTCGTCGAACGCGGCAACTCCCACTACTACAACCTGCGCCCCGCCCTATCCATCCAAGAAAACCAGATGTGGGCGCTCGACAACAACTACGGCATGCCTTTGGAAACCAGCCCCCTGCAGCCCCTGTGGGAGGAGGGCATGATGAAGGTACTCTTCAACGTGGGCTACCCGAACCCCAACTACAGCCACTTCCGATCCTCCGACATCATCGTCACCGGAACCGATCCCGATGAGGTCAAGACCACCGGCTGGATCGGGCGCTTCCTTGACAACGAATACCCCGTGTTCGTGGAGACCCCGCCCACCGTGCCGCCCGCCCTACAGATCGGCGTGGAGGCCAACCTCATTTTTTCGGCCGACAACGCCAACATGGCCCTCGCCGTGAGCAGCCCGCAGGAATTTTATCAAATTGCCCTGACCGGCGAGCTCTTCCCCCTGGCCGCCCTTGGCAACTCCCGCCGGGAACAAGAGCTGTTCTTTGTGCGCCAAACGGCCAATGCCGCATTTCGATATGCCGAAACTATCCGAGACGCCTTCAACAAGGGCAAAAACGACGTGCAGTACCCGACCGGCAATCAATTGGCCGAACGCATGGCCATCATCGCCCGATTGATCAAGGGCAATCTCGGCACCCGCATCTTCATGGTAGATATCGCCGACTTCGACACCCACGTCCTCCAACGGGCAAACCACCTGAACCTGTTGGAACAATTGGCCACCGCCGTGCGCGCCTTCTTCGACGACCTCGCACACGGGAACAGCGGGCTGGAGGAAAAAGTGCTGGGCTTGACCTTCTCCGAATTTGGCCGAACCATCTACGAAAACGGCTCCATGGGTACCGACCACGGGGCCGGCACCCACACCCTGCTGTTCGGCGGCAACATCGGCAACGGGTTTGTCGGAGACTACCAGGACCTGAGCAATCCCGACCCCGTACTCGACCCCGTCTTCAGCCTGGACTTTCGGAACATATACGCCACGATCCTGCGAGACTGGCTCGGAAACGCCCCAGACTTGTCCACGTATGTGCTGGGCAAACCATTCGACACCATCGGCGGCCTCGTGCCCGCCCTCGCTCCCGCCCTCGGCGACAACAACAAGTGCGCCCTGCTCGGCCACCAAGGCAGTCCGGCACAGCCCGGCGCCATCGAGATCAAATTCGCCCTCATGCAGGGCGGCGATGTGCGCCTGCTACTCTTGAGCAGCTCCGGCCAGGTGCTGCGCACGCTGCTCAACGAGTACAGGCCCAAAGGTTCCTATTCCTACCTGTTCCATCCCTCGGCTTGGCACGTCGGCCCCGGCGACTATGTGTACCGGCTGCAATCGGGCGGGCAGGTGTTTGAGCGGGAATTGCGGGTGTGAAGCATTGGAGTCGGCCACGGATACTTCTTAAATCAACAATCATGTAATCGGCAACCATGTAATCGGCTTGGTTGCCAATGACCTCGGTTACATGTGCCGCCGAACCCCCGTTCGGCGAAATCGCGCTCGGCTACCCGCGTGGCAGCGCCGAACGGGGTTCGGCGGTACGTTTGCCGCCCAATGGCGGCTGGGGCACAACATGCGTATGGTCGCTTTTTTTAATTTCCTCCCCCCCGGGAGCGCCTTGCCGCTGTGCCCGTTTTGAATAACCCGGAAGAGGCCCTACTTTTGTTGGCGCTCCGCTATCCGTACCGGACCCTGTTTTCCTCACAATTCGGAAACGAGAACACGGCCGGCGGCTATTTCGCGTTGTCTTCGAAAATAAGTGGTTCGAAAAACACGGCCGTGGGCGCCCACACCCTGAACGGCGTGACCACCGGCGTCGGAAATACGGCGTTGGGCTTTAGCGCCAACGTCCTGAACGACCAATCCAAGGCGACGGCCATCGGGTACAATGCGGCGGTCAATTGTACCAACTGCATGGCCCTGCTTCGGCGAAAACCAAAAGGTGAACTATAGCGCTTCGGAAAACAGCAGCGGTACCGCTTCCGACGGCGAGGCCGGTGACGGATTCGGCTATGATGTAGCAATTTCCGGCGATTACGTTGCCGTCGGCGCCCCGGGCAAGAACATCAGCCAGGGCCAGGGGTATGTATTTGTCCGATCCGGCACGACCTGGATCCAGCAGGCTATGCTGACCGCTTTAAACGGGGATCGATTTGGCTCGAGGATAGCTATTTTCGGCGACTACATCGTGGTTGGTTCACCAGATAGTGACGACCAAGGTTGGGCAAAGGTTTATGGCCGCTCCGGTGCTATCTGGCCTGAACTGGCCACTCTCAGGGCCTCCGACAGTTATTCTGGCGACTCTTTTGATTACAGTGTGGCCATCTCCGGCGATCACATTCTCGTCGGCGCTCTCTTGCATAGGAACGTCAACTTGGATAGCCATGGCAGGATATATGTCTTCAGTCGCCACGGCCCTAACTGGATAGAACAAGCCATACTCACTGCCTCCGAAGCCGCGGGCAACGATGGTTTTGGCGTCGGAGTGGCCATCTCTGGCAACAACATCATCGACGGGGCCCCTGGGAAGGATATCGGTGGCAATAGCAACCAGGGTAAGGTTTATTTTTTTTCCAATTGATTCCGGGAAGGGGCTTGGTGCAGGAACAACAGCGCGAACTTGAAAAACCGGTAGTGGTAAATTTCGAGTAATTGGACACGGATCACACAGATTAGACACGGATTTAACCGGATTCCTTTATTAAATCCGTGTTGTTTGCATCCGTTTAATCCGTGTCCAACCACTCGAAATTTGCCACCACCATAAATCCGCGACTCATCCGTGCGAATCCGTGTCCGTTCCCGTCTGCGGGGCGGGCACGGATTATTAATTTCCTCCTGCCCCAGTGCGCCTCGCGGCTGCGCTCAGGAAACGTGTAAAAAAGTACGGCACGCCTCTGTTTCGATACTGCCTTGTCCCACAGCCCGGCATTGCGCACATGTTGACCTAAATCACCGCCCGCGAATGGGCGTATCATACAACGGACGATGGTTGTTGCTCGAGATTTGCAAGAGGCGTGTGCAGCACGCTCTGAATCGTTTTTTTATCAAACTGGGCAAAAAATGAAAAATACCAACCTTTTCCTCTTGCTGCTGCTGCCGGCTTTCCTGCAGGCACAAGCCGTCTCCATCAACACCGACGGCAGCAACCCAGCGCCTTCGGCCATCCTCGACGTGAAAAGCACCGACAAGGGCGTGCTCGTGCCGCGCATGAGCACGGCCCAGCGCACCCTGATCGCCGCGCCGGCCACCGGACTGCTGGTGTTCGACACCGATACCGGCAGTTTTTGGTTTTATAACGGAACGGCCTGGGCCAACCTCAGCGGCGGCGGTGCCTACACAGCCGGCCCCGGCATCTCCATTGTGGGCAGCACGATCAGCAACACCGGCGACCTCACCGGCGCCGACGACATCACCACCGGTAGCGTAGCCGGCGGAGACGTGACCGGGTCGTTTTTCAACCTGCAACTTGTCGGCAACGCTGTCGGCACAACAGAAATAGCGAATGCAGCGGTCACCATGGCCAAGGTTGCACAAGCAGGCGCTACCTCCGGACAGGTCATTAAATGGAACGGTACAGCTTGGGCGCCTGCCAATAACGTGAACACCCTGCTGCAGGATACCGACGCGGATACCAAAGTACAGGTGGAAAAAAACGCCGACGAGGATATCCTGCGGGTGGATTTGGCCGGCTCCGAGCGGCTCGTGCTCAAGCGCAACACGAATGCCCGGACGATGCTGGAACTGCCGAACAACGGGAACAATATCTTTATCGGTACTGGAGCCGGGAATACGAATAGCTCTGGCGTGAGTAATGTTGCGCTCGGTACATCTGCCCTTTTCTACAATTCAATCAGTTCAGGTCTGGTAGCAATAGGCGACTCTTCTCTATTCAACAATTTTGGTAACGCTAATGTAGCTCTTGGGTATAAGACACTTTACAATAATAGTACAGGGAATTACAATACCGCTAGCGGATATCAATCTCTTTTTTCGAATACCTATGGCTCCGAAAACACTGCCAATGGACATCAAGCACTTTTCTCCAACACCTCCGGTTCTGCCAATACCGCTGCCGGTTTCCAAACACTTTACTCAAATACCTCGGGTACTTACAATACCGCTGCCGGTTTCCAAGCACTTTACTCCAACACCTCCGGCTCAGCCAATACCGCTGCCGGTTTCCAATCGTTATACTTCAACAAAGGACATACAAATAATACAGCGATAGGTTGTCAAGCGATGGCTTATGCCGATAGTAGCTCAAATGCAGGAAATACATACAACACGGCGCTGGGATTTGCTTCTCTTCGGGGCAGTCCCAATCCTGGCAACAACACCGGCACATATAATACTGCCATAGGGAGTGCATCAATGTTCAACAACACCTCTGGCTCTAACAACACCACCAGTGGCATGTACACTCTGTACAATAATACCACCGGCTCCGACAACGCCGCCTACGGATACCGATCACTGTACTCCAACACCACCGGCGATAACAACACCGCCATCGGCGACTCCTCACTGCTCGCCAACGTCGGCAACAGCCGCAGCACGGCTCTCGGCTTCCAAGCCATGCGCTATGCGGACAACCGCACCACCGGGCGGGAGACATTCAATACTGCGTTGGGGTATCAGGCACTTCAGGGTGGTACTACGGCTTCCGCCAACACCGGGCAGTACAACACAGCTATCGGCGACCAGGCGCTGCTCGCCAACACCTCCGGCATCAACAACGTGGCCAACGGCGCAGCCGCACTGGCGGCCAATACCACCGGCGCCCGCAACATCGCCATCGGCGTAGCTGCGCTCAATGAAAGCACCACCCGCTCCGACCTCGTGGCCGTGGGCGACTCGGCGCTGTTCAATAATGGCACGGGGGCCACTGGAACGCAAGGCAACTACAACACAGCAGTAGGTAGCAAGGCCTTGTTTTCCAACACTACCGGAGAATCCAACGTGGCCATAGGAGGCGCGGCGCTATACAACAGCACCACCCGCTCCGACCTCGTAGCAGTGGGCGACTCGGCGCTGTTCAATAATGGAACGGGGGCTTCGGGATCAACTTTGGCAAACTTCAACACAGCAGTAGGAAGCAAGGCGCTATTTTCAAACACTACAGGCTACCAAAATACTGCCAACGGATATCAGGCGCTGTACTCAAATACTACCGGCGGATACAACATCGCCAACGGATATCAGACGCTGTACTCAAATACTACCGGCGGACACAACACCGCCAATGGTTATCAAGCGCTGAACTATAACAAAGCAAAATCTGGCAATACAGCTGTCGGTTATCAATCTATGTTGAATGCCGACAGCAGTTCAACTTCAGGGTTCGGCCACAATACCGCTTTAGGGTATCAATCTCTTCGTAGCAGTACCAGTCTGGGTAACAATACCGGCACAAACAATACTGCCATAGGTAGTCTATCGATGTTCTTCAACACCTCGGGATCTTACAACACCGCCAATGGTGGTGTTGCCCTGTACCACAACATCACGGGCAACAACAATACTGCCAACGGTCACGCTGCACTGTACAACAACACCACCGGTACCGATAACACCGCCTACGGAAACGCTGCACTCATCACCAACACCACCGGCTCCCATAACACCGCTCTCGGTGACTCCGCCAACGTCTCTGCAGGCACCCTTACCAACGCTACCGCCATCGGCGCCAGAGCAATCGTGAACGCCAGCAACAGCATGGTACTGGGTAGCATAAACGGTCTCAACAACGCCACCAGCAGCGTGAAAGTAGGAATTGGAGTCATTACCCCGACCCACTATCTGACGGTGTACTCCTCTGATGATGAGACCGTACGCTTGTTCAGCAGCGGCACGAACGGCCTCGGCGCACGGCTCAATTTTGGAGATGGCGATTTTGTCTATATTCATGAACCCGCCGACGATATAATGCGGATTCAAGCAAACTCGGTGGGCATTGGTCGAACACCAACCACAAATAAACTGGAAGTAGAGGGCGCCGCCTCCAAATCATCCGCCGGCGACTGGCTCGCCAACTCCGATGCCCGCCTAAAAAAGAACATTCGCCCGCTCGACAGTCAGAATATGCTGGACAAACTGCTCGCCCTGCGCGGTGTCACCTACGAGTGGAACGACGACCAAACCGGCTCCATTCGCCCCGAGGGTATCCAGTACGGCTTCACGGCGCAGAACATCCAGACAGTCTTTCCCACGCTGGTGGACGAGGACAACCTCGGCTTTTTGCAAACTGCCTACGGCACATACGACGCGATGACGGTGGAGGCGATCAGGGCGCTACACGAAAAGATCGAAGCCCAGCAGGGGGAAATCGAAAGACTGAAAGCCCGCGATGCCGAGAACGCGGCGCTAAAAGCGCTGTTGGAAAATCAAAAAGCTCAACTGCAAGCGCAGGCCGCCCAACTCCAACAAATCCAAACCGCTTTGCAAAAAGCCGGTTTGGGGAGCGGGAACTGAGGTCAGAATTGCTCCGTCACCGTGTTGTTCGGCGTGGCAATGCCCACGGTGGACAGGATCACGTTTCGGTCGTTGGCCGAGCCGTTGTACTTGACCTGCCAATCGAGGTTGACATCCTCGTTTCGGTAGCCGGTGACAATAGCATTGGGTGTGGAGATGCCCACCACGCCGAGTAATGCGTTGCGGTCGTTGGATGAGCCGTTGTATTTCACGGTTATGTGGCCGCTATTGGCCGTGATCGTCGGGTTGGCGTTCCCGGCGTACAGGCCGAACGTAAGCGGCGCGGTATCAATCTGCCGCATGGGATTGGTGCCAAACGCTTTTGATTGTGCCGTGGTGAAGTCATACACGGTGGTCGACTGCTCGCCGAAGCTCAGGCCGCTGCCGTTGGGCGATCGTACGCTGAGGTGGTTGCGATGTCCCACGCCAAGGATGTAGTTCTGGGTGGCATTACCGGGGATGGCCACGGGCGATACGCCGTCCAGGTCCACGATGTCGCCGTCCCGTTGCAGCAGGGCAACAAGGGTTTGCAGATTCGTAGCTGGGTTGGCGGGGTCTTTGAGCCAAAGAAATACCCAGTCCACGATAGCATCAGGACCAGTAACGCTCAGGATGGCAGGGTTGATTACGCCAGCGTTGGCGGGCTGCCGACCGGCGTGTGCGTACTTGCCGGCACCATAGATGCCCGGGGCAGATAGCGGGAAGTCCGGTTTGATGCGGAGCGAATCGTTCATTGTGTTGTTGGAGGTGCTGTACGGCCCTGCGAGCATGATTCTGGGCGACACCAGCAGCCGGTTCATAAACGCCTCGTCGGCGACGGCCAAAACGCCGGGCGCGAGGTTGGCGCGTGCGCGGGAGTACGGGTCCGATCCTGCTACGGCGGCGAGCGCGGCGGGCGGCAGGTCCCAGTCGGTGCCGGTGTTGTGGCGGGCGATGCCGCAGTCGGCGCGATTGAACCCGGGCATCTCGACAGTTGCGCTCCAACTCGCGGTGGCGCTCAGGCTGCTGCCTCCGGCGGTAGCCTCCGAAACTTCCCAAGCGACCTGCGCCATATCGGTGCCGATCGGAGTGCCCATGTTGCCTTCGCTGAGGGGATTGGGCAGGCAGCGCACGCCGATTTCGTCGGGTGAGCCGGCCTCGGCCAGGGTCATGGGGTTGTATTGGCTGTCGGTCGGGCCGACGGGAAAGGCAAACGGCACGGCGCCGAGGTTGGCCTTGGCCATTTCGCCCGAACCGTTGGTGACGACGAACGCGTCGGGGCCATAGCCGGTGACAGTGGCATTGGGACCCAATAACAGATCGTGCTCGCCGAGCCGGACGCGCCCGCCCGAAAGGGGGAAGTGCAGGTTTTGGAGCACCGCGCAGTTGTCCAGCAGTTCGAGATGGGCTTTTTCGACGACGAGACTGCCCAAGGGGGAGCCATTCGTGCGGAGGGATTGCGGGGTGGTGCTCCGCATGCGCAGGACGGCGTCGTTGTCGGCCGAGATAGTGCCCGAGTTGTTGACGTCAAGACTGGATGCTGTTATTACGGCTTGGCCTGTGACGACGAAAAATATGCCGTTGCCGATAGTCAGTTGGGCCTGCAGGGTGCAGCCGAGCAACAAGAAGGCGGAAATAAACAAGTGTTTCATGGCGAAGGAATTGTCGTGCCTGATCGTGAAGAACGCCGTCTGCTTGAGACCTTCCAGGTTTTGCAAACCTGGAAGGTCTGATCACCGAACAATGCCAGCAAGGCAGAAGCGAACACAAATATAAGTGCTTTTCCCTTCCAATATCGTGTAGTTTTGGTCTTCTAAAAAAGTTGTCCCTACATCCCATGAAGGGAGCCCTTCGGCACTCTATGTTCCAGCCGGCAGCCTGGCACGTCGGTCCCAGCGACTATGTGTCCCGCTTGCAGTCGGGGGGCAGGTATTTGAGCGGGAATTGCGAGTATAGCACGGCGAGCCTAGTGGAGTTGGCCAAGAACACCAAGCCGACAATGCATTGACCTCACCTTGCCACCTGCTCCTCCAATACTGCCGGAAGGCTTTGCAGTCATCTTGCAATTTGATCGTCTATGATGGCCGAGGGCGTAGTGATGCCCACGTTGCCCAGCAAGACGTTACGGTCGTTGGCCGAGCCGTTGTACTTCACTTGGCCGTCCATGTTGTAGTCTGGTAGTTCGTAGCCAAGCACCACGGCATTGGGGGTGGTCAATCCGACCAAACTCAAGATCGCGTTACGGTCGTTGACGCTGCCGTTGTATTTCAACTGGTAATCCACACGGCCGTTGCCGGCCCACAGAACGTATCTGCCGCCAATGATGCGCTGAGCCGGGTTTGCTCCGTTGAAACTGAAGAAACCCTCTGGCGGCAGGTTTTGAAACTCGACAGCAGCCGCTGCGCAAGCGGGGAAATACGTCGCATCGCCCAACTGCACGCCCAAATGGTTGCGGTGCCTCACAGCAAGGTAATACTCTTCATCCGCGTCTATACTAAAACCAACCGGCGAAATGCCGTCCACGTCCACTACATCGCCGTCGCGTTGCAGCAGGGCCGAACGGGTGTCCAGCACGAGCGCCGGGGTGTTGGCGCTTCGCAACTCTAAAAACACCCAGTCCACGATGGCATCAGGGCCGGTGACGGCCAACACCGAGGCGGTGGTTTGTTCCCCGCCGCCGCCACCGACGTGCAAAAAGTTCATCATGCCCGTGTACGGCTCCGTCAGCGGGATCAGACCCTGTGCCCGCAGACTGTCGTGCATGAGTTGCACGGCGCTTACATACGGCCCTTGCAGCAGAACTTTGGCGGACACCAAGGCGAGCGTCCCCCCGCTGTTTTCCACTACTACGGTTGCAGAAGCCGTGGACGTGCAACCTATACTGTCCGTCACGGTCACGGTGTAAGTCCCGATCCCAAGATCAGATATTGTTGCATCTGTTTGCCCGGTGCTCCACAAATAAGTGTACGAAGGGCTTCCCCCCGTAACAGCGATGTCTATAAACCCATCCGTATCTCCGCTGCATGAGACATTCCCTATTGTCGGAACAATGTTCAGCGCCTGGGGCTGGCCAACGGTGGCAGTGGCGGTGGCCGTGCAACCGTTCGAGTCCGTGGCCGTCACCGTGTATGTCCCGGCGGATAGGCTCGTCGCCGTGGCCGTCGTCTGGCCGTTGTTCCAAAGGTAGCCGTAGGGCGCGGTGCCGCCGGAAACGTTCGCCGTGGCCGTGCCGTTCGAGCCGCCAGGACAGGAAACGTTGGTCGCCGATGTGCCGACTGTCAGCGCTGGGGGCTGGCCGACCACAGCCGTTGCTGTTGCCGCCGAACAGTTCGTAGTAAAGTACAGCGTCCAGTTTTGCACCACGGCTATGTCACCCGACGCTCCATCGCATACGCGTAGTTTCCAACTTCCATTGCCGTTTATACCCGAGAAGGTACTGGCAATGGTATGGGTTCCCAACGGGTTGGTGTTTGACGGCCCGTTGGCCAACACGTTGTTCCTGCCTTCCGGTTTGAACGCCCCAGCGTATGGGGGGGCGCCTGCGGTGATGAACTGCGACGCGTTGTCTCGAAAGACCGTGTTGAGGTAGTTGTCGCCACTGCTGCCATTGCCCGTTGAGAGTTCCAAGATTTGACCGGAGGGCGCTTCTAACCAGAGGTTCATGTCTCCCGCCCAAGTAGTGGTCATGTTCAAGCGAATGCTGTCCAAACGGGCCGCATTAGGTCCGATCAACCCGACACCGGACACCGTAATCGGCAGGGTTTCCCCTGTATTGTTGTAGCCGTTGCTGCAGCTATTGTCGGGGATAGTGATTGGGCCGGTGTAGGTGAATGAAACCGGTCGGGTGTCCGTGACCGTCACCGTGTACGTCCCGGCGGAAAGGTTCGTGGCGGTGGCCGTCGTCTGGCCATTGCTCCACAGATACTTGTAGGGTGGAGTACCGCCGGAAGCTGTCGTTGTGGCGGTGCCGTTGGAGCCGCCGGGGCAGTACACGTCTGTCGCCGTGGCACTGGCGGTCAGTACCGGAGGCTGGCCGATGGTGGCCGAAGTTGAGGCAGTGCAGCCGTTTGCGTCCGTGACGGTCACGGTGTAGGTTCCGACGGACAGATTGATGGCGGTGGCTGTTGTTTGGCCGTTGTTCCACAGGTAGCCGTAGGGGGGGGTGCCGCCCGCTGCGCTCGCCGTTGCCGTCCCGTTTGCGTTTCCGGGACAGGAAACGTTGGTCGCGCTGGCGCTCACGGTCAGTACCGCCGGTTCGCCCACCGTAGCGGATGCCGTTGCGGAGCAACCATAAGCGCCTGTGACAGTCACGGTGTACGTGCCCGGCGCGAGGTCAATTGCTGTGGACGTAGTTTGTCCATCGCTCCACAAATAATCATAAGGTGTGCTAATCCCGGAAACAGTCAGGGCCACCGAGCCGTCCGTGCCCCCGGTACAAGAGACGTGGTTGACATTGGTCAAAATGAGGGGGCCTGCGGTGTTCGCGTTGGGTTCGCCCGGCGTGATGCAAACGTTGCTGAGAAAATCGGTGCTGTTGTTGTTGAAGTCGTTTCCGTCGGGATTCCGAGACATTCCGAGGCTGAAGTTGTTGCCCAAATCTCCCGGTGAGACACCCGCGCCCTCGGTGTAAGGTAGTCCGGAGTTGCCTTCGTAACTGACCGCGTCCATGAGCTCGCCGTTGTTGCGCAGCCCAATGGCATCGGGAGCGCCGTTTTGAATGAAGTCCGTGCCGAGCGACACCTCGAGGTCGCAGTTGGGCACCTGTGCGCTATTTCCGCAAATGACAAAATGGCCGCCTGCGGGCAACGACACGTTGGGCAGGTCAATGGTTTGATACACCGTCGCCCCGCCCGCATTGCCGTTGACCAATTCCACCGTCCAGCCCGACAGGTTTATGGCCGCGTTGGTGACGTTTTTCAATTCGATGAACTCGGCATTGTCCGCACCGGGTTGTTCGTAGTCCACCTCATTGAGGACCAAGGAGGGCGGCGGCCCGCTGACGACGACCGACCGGAAGTTGTTGCTGAAATACACGCAGCTTCCTGCGGACAGGATATCGGATATGGTTTCTCCAATAAAATCGTTGGGGTCAACCACAGGGGGGGGCGGGGCGCCCGTAGCCTTGTACATGGCACCGTGGATACGGTAATCGCCCGGAAACAGGGCCGTAAAATCGGCATCTTCGCTGACCATCACGATCTCATCGGTAGCAGTGTTTACGGCGACGAACGTGTAGGCGTAGCCGCCGGAAACCGAGAGCACTTCGTTGAAAACGCCCGGGCCGCTAAACGTAACCGTTGTGTTTCCGCTGAAGGCTTCATCGGTGCCGATCAAGAAATAGACCGTCCCGGCCGTCAGGGCGGCACCACCGTTTGGAAAACCGTTGTAATAGCCCACGCCGTCTTGTACTGAAGATGCCACAAAGTTGGAACAGCCGCCGTTGGGGTCAAAGTCGGTTTCAAATAAATGCACGGCCCGGAAATTACTGCCGCCAAAACTGAAGCCATATTGCCCTGACACGCTGACGACAAACGGAAACACCTGATGGCTCGATGATCCGCCAGGGGTGATACAATTGGTAAAAGTATTGTCCCAGCGCACGTTGTCCATCAGCGGATCGGAATTGGTCACGGTAAAGATCGCCGATGTGGAGGGGGGGCCGCGCAACACGATGAAATCCAGGTCTAGGCCGGGATGGTTTTCGGGCAGTACTACAGGTACTACGGGACTGATATCGGTGGAAATAGCCAAGCAATTGGAGTTGATGCTGAAGTTCACGTTGCTCACGTCGAAAAAGGACAGGCAGTCGTTGATTTTGCATTCCACCTTGATCCGGGCGGCAATCGAGGCAGGCATATTGGCGGGCAATGTTACGTCTTGGCTGCCGTCGTTGGGGGTGTTTGTCGCCAGGATATATGAGAAGTTGAAGCCCCCGTCAATCGAAAGTAGAATGTTGACGTTGGCACTCAGTGTGTTGGTGTTGTTTACGTCCCAAGTGACGGTCTGGGTTGAGCCTTCCGCCCAAGTGACGTTGGTGTTGGGGGCCGTCACGGTCAGCGGTCCGGAGGCGCCGTTCACGGTGACGGCCACGTCCGAGTTGTTTATGGCCCCGAATGGCTGGAAGTCGCGGGCCTGCAAGCGCATGTTGATCGTGCGGGCCACATTGGGCAGCGCCTCGAAATCGGCGACATTGGCGTTGTTCAGGACAAAGTTGAGGGCCGGGAACGTACGCGTGAATCCCCCGGTATGGGGCGGATAGGTTCGGAACAAGGGCGCGATCACGCTATTGCCTGCCGCGACACCGATGAAGCCCTGGGTGGGCGTGCCGGTGCCGTCCTCGTCTATTTGTTCCCACATATAGTACACCGGATCGCCGTCGGGGTCGGACCCCGAACCAGTGAGCGTGAATGGGGTCAATTTGGGAATGGTCAAACTACCGCCGCATGGGTTGGCCGTCACGCTGGGCACTTGGTTGCCGGAAGATTCCGTAACCGAGCAACTGCCGCCCGCGCCTGCGATGTACGCCAGCATTTGCTCAAGGCTTTTGGCGTGGAAGTAGTCGTCGGCAGCACCACTGGAGGGCACATTTTGGGCACTGCTGCACAGCCCTCGATAAGACATGATCGTGGTGCCGCTGCCGATTTCGTAACTGGACGTGCCGTCAATGTTGGAAGTGCAAGAACCGCCCGTGCCATTGAAGGTGTGTCCGACGTTGTACATGTGGCCCACTTCGTGCGCGAACAGGCGGGCAAAACCCAGGTTTTGATTGGAGAAGCTGCCACTGAAGCCTCCGGCCTTGAGTGGGCCGCCCGTGGAATAGCCCGGCGACGTGGAGAACATAGAATTGCTGCAAACCACGCCGAGGTATGCAATGCCGCCCGTGCCGCCCGTGTGTAACGCATGGCCGATGTCGTAGTCGTTGTTGCTAAAATTTTGGCCTACAACTGCTGCTGCTTGCAAGGCAAGGTTCACACCGTTTCCACCGGTGGGGTCGAAGGGGTCTGTGGCGGGATTCGTGTAGTGTACGGGAGTGAGCAGGGTAAAGACAACGGCCATCTCTCGTTTGTAGATGGCGCTGAGGTTGTTTACGTCCGTGGTGACGGCGGCTGTGGCCAATGGCACAGTGTTGCCGTTGGCTTGAAAGTACTCGCCGGTGGTCACGATGGCCATGCGGTAGCTGCGCTTGTTGGCCCCGTTGGGCGGCAGCATACGCTCCGCAGCGTCCTCTTCGCCCCGTTGGACGTCGTTCGGCTCCAGATCACCGAGGCAGAGCACCGGCTCCTCTTCTTCCAGATAGGCTTCGTGCAGCGTCGGATTGTTGCGATCCACGGGCCGCAGCACGAAGGTGCCGGCATCGGAAAACACCAGCGCCTGCAAGCCGAAGCGCGACGCAAACAGCTGTCCGCGGTACACGCCCGACACTGGATCCAACAAGGAATAGGTCTTGAAATCCGGGTACTGCGCGGCCAGTTCGGGGGATAGCATTTGGGTTTCCAAAACCCGCAGCAAGAGCGGCGTGCCATACGGATCGCGCAGCTCCACGACCGGGGCCGAGCGTCGAACAACGACATCCACCTCCAGCGGCGCGGTGGCCAGTATGCTCTGGACATTGGCAAGGCCCGGGTCAAACCGAAAGGATGCCAGCGGGGATTGGCCGCGCGCAAGGATGGCCCAAAACAGAACGAAAACGAGCACGAGCACGAGACCCGTGCGGTTTCGCGCCAAACGAAGGGGGAGGCCGTGTTTCATATCTGATTGACAGGTTGTAGTGACCGACAAAGATCAACAAAAACCCCAATCCGACTTGGCTTTTCAACGCGCTACTTGCTCCTCTACCACCGCGCTCGGCGTCGTGATCCCCACGTTGCCCAGCAGCACGTTGCGGTCGTTGGCCGTGCCGTTGTACTTCACCACGCCGTCGAGGTTGTAGTCGGCCAGGCGGTAGCCCGGCACGATGGCGTTGGGCGTGGTCAGGCCCACCACCATGAGGATGGCATTGCGGTCGTTGTTCGAGCCGTTGTACTTGAGTTGGGTGTCTATGCGGCCGTTGCCGGCCCAGAGGGCGTAGGTGCCGGAAATGGTCTTTTGCGCGTCGCTCAAGCCGTTGTGGGCGTAGAAGCCTTCGGGGGGCAGGACGGTGAAATCCGTCGCCACGGACTCGCAGGCGGGGTAGGGCGTCGCCGCGCCCAATTGCACGCCAAAGTGGTTGCGGTGCCGCACCACCACGTAGTAGTCCGGCCCGGAGGCGATGCCGAACACCACGGGCGACGTGCCGTCCACGTCCACCACATCGCCGTCGCGCTGGAGCAGCGCCGAGCGGGTGGCCAGCACCAGAGCGGGGTTGGCGCTGCTGCGCAGTTCGAGAAACACCCAGTCCACGATGGCATCGGGGCCGGCGACGGCCAGCACGGTGGTCGTGGTTTGCTCGCCGCCGCCGCCGCCCGTGTGGCTGAACGTGCTCAGCCCCGTGTAGGGTTCGGCGAGCGGGATCAGGTCCAGCACCCGCAGGCTGTCGTGCATCAGATTGGCAGCAGCGACGTACGGCCCTTGCAGGAACGCCCGCACTTGGGCCTGCGCGAACACGTCGTTGCCGTTGCCCACGCCCACGGTGGCCGAGGCGGTACTGCTGCAGCCGTTGGCGTCCGTCACCGTGGCGGTGTAGGGGCCGGTGGCCAGTTCGATGGCCGTGGCGGTCGTCTGCTCGTCGCTCCACAGGTATTGGTACGGCGGCAAGCCGCCGCTGACGTTGAGGGCAATGGCGCCGTCCAGATCGCCGGGGCAGGTGACGTTGGTCACGTCGGGCGGACTTGCGATTTGTGGGCTGGCATGTATGCGGGTGAACGCCGTGTCGCGCAGGAGGCTGCCCGTTGCCGTGTCGGCCACGAGCACCGCGCAGTTGGCGCAACCGGCAAAATCGGCCGGGATGGCCCACTGGAAAATGCTGGTATCGGCCTTCACCCCGGAGGCCAAGGGCTGCCAGGTCATGCCCCCATCGGGCGAGAAGGCGATGTCCAGCCCCATGATGCCCGTGGACGACCACTGGACGAACAGGTCGTTGCCCGCGCAGAAGCTGTCCTGACTGATGGAAAAGATGGTCAACCGGCGCAGGTCATTGATGGCCACGGTGTCCTCGCCCATTGCCTTTAAAGCCTCGGTGTTGCCGACGTTGTCGGAGGCCACCGTGAAAAACGAGTAGGTGTTGCCCGGCAGCCCGCTGAACACCGTGAACGTGTCGGGTATGCCGGTTTGGTGCGGCAGAAAAATGCCGTCGTTGGTGGAGACGTACAGCGCATAGTCGCGGAGACCGCAGCCGCCGGGGTCGTCCTGCGCGGTCCAGGTCAGGGTGAACGAAGTGGAGTCCGTCGTGCCGGGCAGGTTGCTGGTGATGGCACTGGCCGGGGGCAGGGCGTCAATGACATTGAAAATGGCCGGCGTGTGGATGGTCTCGTTGTCGTCGAAAATGATGGCGGCCTCGGCATGGATGGTGTCGCCGGTCATGGACGAGTTTTTGGGCCGCACGCTGAAGTTCACAAAGCCCTCGCCGCGGCGGGTGATGGTGTCGTTCACGGGGAGCAGTCCCAACTGGGGATCCGACGGCGCGAGGCCCGTGAGCGGGTCCACTGCCTGGAAAATCCAGAAGACCTGGTTGGCGGACACGTCAATGCCCGCGGAGACGTCCACGAGGATGCCGAGCGAGTCTTGCACATCGAGCCGTTTGTTGTAGAACGTCGCGTTGGGCGGCACGGTAAAGGTCATGTTGCCGAACCCGAAATCGCCCAGCCGGAGGCTGAACAGGTTCAGGTCGCTGTCGAGCACGTGCCGGATCTCCACCCGCTGGGCGGGGGCGGTGGCAAAGTCGGGGTCGTTTTCAAAACGAATGGTGTAGGGCAGGTTGTCCTTCACCGACACCCATTTCGGCTCGCCGTAGCCTTCCGGGCCGATCATGTCGTTGGGGTCTCGCGAGCACACGATGGGAATGTACGCGACGTAAGTGGTCGCCGAGCCTGTGCAGCCCACTCCGTCGGTGGCGACGCAGGTGTACGGCCCCGAGCCGCTCACGGTGAGGCTGCCGCCCGGCCAGCTGTACGTGTACGGCGGAAACCCGCCCGACGCGCTGGCCGTGAGCGTGATGGCAGGCGGGGTGCCGGGAAGGCAGAACGGGATGTACCCACCGCCCGCAATGCCTATTCGTATCTTGGCAAACGCGTTGATCTCGGTTTCTTTGGAAACGACGCAGTGCATCTTGTCGCGCACCTGAACCTTGTGCTTGCCTGTGGCCAGATCGAAGAACTTGTTGGAACTTTGCCAGGAGGCGCCGTTGTTGATAGAAAACTCGTAGGGGGCCATGCCTCCCGCAACCGAGACGATGATGAGACCGTCTTTGTCGTTTTCGCAAACGTTGGAAAACGAGTCCAACGTCACGGTCATGGAGAAGGAGTCGAGGCTGAACTTGTGGACGATGTCGGCTTGGGAGACCAACACCGGCGCCCAGGTGCCGTCGTGCTGGTGTTTGGGTATGTTCGCGCCGGGCAGCGCGTTTTCGTTGGCAAATCCCTGCATGGCGTTGTCGTTCAGGTCTTGCCCGTTGATGTGCAGGACGTGCGGCCCCATGGGCTTGTTTTCGGTGTTGGAGGCCGGTATGGTGAACGCCCATTCCTTGCTGTTGGTGCCGGCCACGGCAATGGTCAGGTTTTGCGAAAACCCGAGCGTGGGGACGTTTAGGCTCACGTTTTTCATCGGCTCGCTGGTGAACACGCGAATGGCCACTTCGCCGCAGGCCTTGTCCATGTCCGTGTTGGGCTGGAAAACGAGGCTGCCGCCCTCCCATTTCCACTCGGCGGCGTAGCTCAACTGCCCCGCCTGCATGGTGACTTTTTTGACGTAGGGGGCAAAGTTGTCCACGATGACCTCTTTGCGGTAGTCGGGGGCGGTGTTGGCATAGTCCTGCACGCGGATGCTGACGCGGTGCCTGCCGTCGGGGAACTTGGCCTCTTCGATGCACCGGGCGCGGACGTAGTTCGTGCGGTAGCCGTTGTCGGTGGTCACCGTGTCGCGGGCGTCGGTGGCCCAGCACTGGTTGCGGTCAAGCGTGGCCAAGGTGCCGCTGGTGTCCCAGGTATTGGTCGGGATGTACGTCCACCATTGGTTCCAACCGGCGCCGCCGGGCCATGCCGTGTAAAAGTTCGGCGTGGCGGGAGGGGCGGACTGGAGCGCCAGGGCCCGGTCGCTCAACGCGTTGGTCGTGTTCAGGTTGGGTGCGCTCGACGTCGCTTGGAAAAATCCCTTGGCATTGTCTATCAGGGTGTAAGGGGCTGCTGTGCTTTTGACCGCAGCGATCCAGGCGTTGCCGTCGCGTTTCTCGACGTAGTAGCCGATGCGCCTCGGGGCTGCCCAGGGCGCATCAACCGATTGTTTGTCGAAGGTTTCCACGACGATGTCCGTCTCTCGGTAAACCGCCGTTTCGTCCGGGAAATAATCCACCAGGTCAGGCCCCTTGCGATACCGCAGGGCTTTCATGTCGCCGTTGCAGTCCTCCACCTTTGGCGCCAGGTTTTGGGGGTCCCGGTGTGCCGAGGCATCCCAGATCAGATGGGGGTCCATCGTGGTGGCGAAGAAGTTCGCATTGTCCAACCAATAGTGGCAATGGGTATGGGAGGCCTCGGTGACCCAAATCGTGGAATTGATGACGCCGAGTTGCTCGCCTGGCTGAACGGACACGCCTATGGCTATTGATGCCGGAATGCTTTGGATGTGGTTGAATTGTATCCGCTCCACCCGGTTGTTCATAAATATCGCTATGTTGATGAAAAACTCGCCTGGGTTTGCACTCGCGCCAAAATCAAAGACGACACCACCGAGGGGCGCCCGCACGCACTCGGACTGGAAGTTTTCCGCCCCGTGAATGTCCATGCCTTCGTGCAAATACGCAAACGCGCCTACCTGGATGGGCTGGTTGAACCCGTTCAAGATGTCCACCCCTTCGCTGTCGCAACTGGCATTCTTGGACACCGGCCATAGCTTCACCATCCGGTTGCTGCGCGCATTCGAGGGGCCGCTCCAAACGGTATCTGTTCTGGATCGAACCTGATAGGTGAACGTGTCCGCGGCGTTGATGGCATCCGGGTGAACCCAATTCGTGACCGCGCCCGCGCTGACCCAATCGGAATACGCGCCGGAGTTGACCTTCCGGCGCACGGCGTACTCCGCGGCCAACGGAACGGGGTCCCAGGTCAGCTCCATTTGGTTGGCCCCGTAACGCGGCCAAACGGCCTTCAGGTTGGGCGCTTGCGCCAAGAGCGTTTGAGGCAAAAAGGACAATGCCGCAAACAGGAAAAGCCCGGGTACTCGGTTGAACTTTTTCATGGTCACCTGTCTATTTTAAGCATGACGGCCTCTTGCGGGGTCTGGAGCGAGAACTCGTCGGCGGACCGAAAAACCGTCAGGCGGGCGGCCTGTGCCGTCGGGACGCCGGGAAGCACGGTCTCGCGCACCAACTTCCCCTCCGCATCGTAGGCCTGCACCCGGTAGCCCGACCCCGCCACCGGATCGGCCACGCTGGTCACCACGAACCCGTCGCCGGCAGCTGTGGGCGTGATGGGGCGCTTGCCGATGGCATTGCCCGGGTACTGGGCATAGTTGACGAGGACCTGCCCGGCAATCCGATACAGGTAAAACTGCCGCCCCGTACACACGACGACCTTGTCGTCGCCCAAAAACTCGAGGTTGGCGATCATGCCAAAGTCGTTGTTGTAGGCCAAGGTGTTTCCCGCGTCGTCGAAATAGTACAGCATGGTTTTTTGTGTCTCCTGATCGTACATGGCCAAGCCTATGCGTTGCCCCGACTCGGCGACGGCCAGTTCCGTCGGGGTGCCGAACGGCAGGTTCTTGGCCCACAGCAGCGTGCCCTGCGCGTCGTATTTTTTCAGTTCAAAAACCGGCTGCTCGTACACCGTTTTGCCCGCCACGTACAGGTCTCCGTTGCCCGCCATGCCCATCTCAAACGGGATATACGCGACAAGGCCGAGGTCTTTGACCAGCGTGCCGTTCCCGGTGTACAGGAGCACTTGCGCATCGGCGACGACGTGGCTGCGCACCGAGGCGCCGTACACCAGCAGACGGTCGGCCTCGGCATTGTACAGGACGTGGCTCAGCGCGGGCACCGTGGCCGATTTGCCGTTGTCGAAACGGAAAGCATACTGCGGTTCCGTTCGGCTCATCTCCGCCGAGAACTGCCCCACGATCCGCCCCCGGTGGTCGAGCACCTGGGCCGTATTGCCGGGCGGCGCGGCCTTAAGCGTTCGTTGCACGAGGGAGAAGCCCTTCACCGATGGGGTCGCCTTGTCGGAGTCCACCTGCCCGTACAAGGGGGCGGCACTCAGGGCGAAAGCCAAAAACCAAAACCATGTTGTGCGCATCATAATGCAGGTTTTTTTTGCGAAAAAATCAAAGTTGCGGGAACACGAGGGTAAAGCCGAGGCCGACCGTGGCCTTGGTGTACACGGTGATCGAACCGGTCGCGCCGGGCCGCAGCACGTCGGGAGGGCCACCGAGCTCGGTCAGGGTCAGTTCCAGTTCGGCACCGCCCATGTCCACCGTGGCGATGTCGAGCGAGACCGGCGCGCCGGCGATGCTGGTCAGCTGTACCACGGGGTGTACGATGTCGGTGTTGCCGGTGTTGGCGTACTCCACCGTGATCGTGGCAAGTTGGCCCGGCCGGGCCGAGGGCGACTGGATGATGTTGGTGGCCAGGTTGGGCGCCGTGCCCGCCACCACCGTGAACCCGTCGGGCAGGATCGCCGAGCCGCCCCCGTCTTTTTCGGCCACCACGTCGTACTGGCCGAGCACGGCACCCTTGAGGTCGAACGTGGCGTACACGCGCAAGGAGTTCACAAAATGCACCGCGTCGGCCTCGATGCTCGCGCCGTCGCGCTCGAGGCGCAACACCATGTCCGGCTCGAACTTGGCCCCGTTGATCTGCAGCGTCACCTGTCCGGTGTTGCCGCCCGTGGCGGCGTGTACGCTGTGGATTTCAAAATTCAGGATACGCGCCAACAATGCGATCGCCTGCTGGTCGCCCGCCGTGGTGTTGCCGTACACCAGCAGGTAGTACGTCCCCGCCTGCAGTTCGGGCACGATCACCTCCTGGTTTCCGTAAAACGGCGTGCCGTAGGCAAAATCGTAGACCGCCCGCGTGGGCACCTGCCCGTGGCGCAGGTACAGTTCGTTGGCCCCGGCAACGGAGTCGCCCTGAAGGGTCACGAGCAGCGTTTCGCCTTCAAATGCCTGCGGAATTTCGATGCGGTAGTACAGGTTGCGGTCGTCGTGCAGGGCGGCGGCGGTGGGCACGTTCAAGAGCAGCTCGTTCACCGTCACGGTCAGGGGCCCGGACGAGACGGTGGTGTTGTTGGACTCGTCGCTCTCGGCAATGTTGTTCAAGATGTCCGTGCGCACGATGGCGTAGTATTGGCCCACCTGCACGCCCGTCAGGTCGGCCATGATGCTCTGCGCCAAAGTGGCTTGGGGCGCCAGGTTGATGCTGCCTACCTTGGTGCCGAGCAGGGCGTCGCCGGGGTCCCACACGGTGTCCTGCGAAAAGAACACGGCTTCCCGCATGTACCCGATGGCGGGGTTGGCGCCCTGGTTTTTCAAATTCCACTGCAGCAGTACCTCCTCGCCGGCAATGGCGCTCGCGGGCAGGGCTATGCTCGTCACCACCAGATCGGACGGGGGCGGTTGCACCACCACGATGGCGGCGGCGGCGGTGTTGTTGTTTTCCCCGTTGAACTCGAACACGGCGTTGTTCACGTCGGTCTTGAGGATCAGGATTCTGTTGCCGATCTCGTACGGGGGCAGGAACACCTGCACGGTCTCGGAGTACGTTCCGTTCACCGCGAGCACGCCGTTGTGCAGCACGTTTGTGAGGGTGGGGTCGCCGGCATCGAGGTTGAAATCGGTGGACAGGAAAAACCGGTCGGTCCAGCTCGCCACGGGCGCGGTAGAGCCGGTGCCGCTGTTTTTGATGGTAAACGAAACCTCCACGGGCTGCCCGGCAAAGCCCTGGGGCGGAGCCGAGAGGCTGGTCGCCACCAAATCCGGCGGCGGGGTCAGGGTGATGGAAATGGCAATGCTGGCCACGTTATTGGCCCGGTCGGAGTCGTTGTGCAACGTGGCCGGGTCGTTCACCAACAGCAAATAGTAGCTGCCCGAAATCCCGTTCGGGATGCTTATGCTGCGCGACGCGGAATAGGCCGCGCCCGCCGAGAGCGGACCGTTTTGCTGGCGGGAGACAAGCAATTGATCGGTGGCAGACTGCCATACGGCATCGGCGGACAGGTACACGGCATCCGTCCAGAACGGCGCGATGGTGGCCACGCCCGCTTGGTTGGTCACCGTCCAGTCCACCGAGATCGAAGCCCCCGATTGGGCCGACGAGGGGCCGGAAAAGGTTGTCACGGCGAGGTTTACCGGCGGGTAGCCCGTCACCGTGAGGCCGCTGGCGGCCAAGAGGTTGTTGTTTTCGCCCGTAAACTCGTACACATTGTTTTCCTGGTCGGCAAAAACGAACAGGTAGTACACCCCGCCCGGCGCTTCCACCGGAACGAGCACGGAGACCGTGCGGGTGTAGGACGAATCCGGCGACAAGGCCTGCCCGACGACCTCGGTGCGCAGCAACTGGGCCGCGTTGGGGTTCCAAATAAGGCTCGGCGACAGGTAAATTTTGTCACGCCACGACGGCGCGGCAGTGCTCGTGCCAATGTTTTTCACCGTATAGGAAACGGAAACGGACGTGCCCGCCGCCGCGCTCGAGGGGGCGCTGATGCTGGTCGGGTTCAGGTCGGGGTAGGGCGCCAAGCTGATGGCAATGGGCAGTCCCGGGTTGTTGATGTTGTTGGCCTCGGAGGCGTTTTCGTAAATCTGCTCCGTGGCATCCGCCCAGACGTACAAATAGTACGACCCGCTGATGCCCTGCGGCACCGCCACCTTCCGGGAGCGGGCCAGCCCCGTGCTCGGGTTCAGCGTGGCCGTGGCATTCAGCGTGCCGATCAATGTGGCGGTGGGCAGGTTGAACGGGCTGTTCTGCGAAAGGTAGAGCCGGTCGGTCCAGCTGCGGTTCAACAGCTTGCCCGTGCCCGTGTTCTGGTCCGTCCAGGTGACGGTTATGGAATCACCCGACTGGGCGGCTGCGGGCGCGGCCAGGTCTTGCACGGCGAGGTCGGGCGTTTGCAGCACGGTGGCATTGGTGGCTCGGCGGGTATTGTTGCTCTCGAAGGTGAACTCGTACACGTTGTTGCCGGCATCGGTCCAGACGTAGAAGTAGTAATCGCCCGTGGTGCCGTCGGGCAGGGTGACGGTGAAGCTGTTGTTGTACGTCTCGGTAGGCTCGAGCGCATTGGGGCGGCTGACGGTGGCCAGCAGGGTGCCGTTGGCCATGTTGGCCAGGGCCGGGTTCGTGGAGCCGTACAAGCGGTCCACCCAACTGCCGGAGGCCGTGTTGCCGCCCTCGTTGCTCACGGTGTAGGAAATGGTTTTACTCTCGCGGTTGCTGCCGCTGGCGGGCGCCGTCATGGCGGTCACTTGCAGGTCGGGCGGAGGCGTGAGGAACACGGTAAAGGCGGCGCTGCGGGTGGTGTTGTTCCCCTCGTTGGCGTGCTCGTACTCCTGGCTGAACACGTCGGTGACGACGTAGATGTAGTACGTCCCGGAAATGCCCTCCGGGAGGTTGGCGGTCAGCATTTTTTCGTACTCGTCGTTTACGTCCAGCGAGCCGGAGAACGAAGGCGAGCCGAGCAGCGTGGCGTTGGCGAGGTTGAGCGCGTTGGCGTCGGGCGACAGGTAGGCGCGGTCGGTCCAGCCGGCAGAGCGGGTTTCGCCGGCGCCGAGGTTTTTGACCGTCCAGTTGACCGTGGCGGGCAGGCCCGAGAACGGGTTGTTCGGCGGCACGATGGCCGTCACCTGCAAGTCGGGCGGCGGCGTGAGCTGCACAGTCACGGCGGCGCTGACGCCACTGTTGTTGTTGTCGTCGGCCTCCAGGATGTAGCTGTACGGATCGGTAACAATGAAAATGTAGTAGGTGCCGGAGATACCCTGCGGGAGGGTAAAGGTGGCGGAGTTGGCGTACACCTCGGTGGAGGCCAACGCGCTGAAGTTGGCTACGCCGCCGAGGTAGGTGTCCAAATTCTGGTTGAGCGTCTGGTCGGTGGAAAGGAAGGCGACGTCCGTCCATTGCCCCATGCCCGTGCCGCCGCTGCCCGTGTTCTTGATTTCCCAGGAAATGCTGATCTGCTGGCCTGAAAACGCGCCCGACGGGGCCGTCGCGCTTTGAACGATCAGGTCGGGCAGGTTGGCCAGCGTGAACGTCTGGATCGGGCCGTTGGTGGCGCAGGCCGTGTTCTTGGCCACGAGGCGCCACTTGTACGTCTGCCCGAACTGGAGGATGTTGCCGGGGTTGTGGAACGCGTAGTTGATCTGGCTGATGTTCGCCACGGTGGGCGTGCCCGGCTGTGGATCGGCGTCGGGCCAAACGTACAGGTCGTACAGGGTGGCTCCCGCCGAGGGCGACCACGAGAACGCGATGGTCTTGGACAGGCCGGTGGCCCCGTCCGTCGGGATCATGTTGGTCACGGCCACGGGCGTTTGCAAGTGCGTGACCACCACCGCCAGGGTGTCGTTGTCGGGGTTGCCGTCGTCGGGCAGCAGGGTGTAGGCTTCCAGGTCGTAGCTGCCCACGAAGGCGAAATTGGCCGTCGCGGCAAAGGAATAGTTGGCCGTTCCGCCCGGTGAGACGGTCAGGGCGCCGATGTTCTCCACCACGGGCGAGCCGCCGTCAATGCGGTAGGCCACATCGAAGCCGGACAAGGGCACGGAACAGTAGTTCTGGATGCGCAGGGTCACCGTTTCGGCGCTGCCGAGCGTGCAGCTGTTCGCGGGCGCGACAAGGGCCGTGATGCCCGCGTCGTTGGCGAGGAAGTCAATCTCGTCGGCGCCGATATCCGGGAAATTCGGGTCGCGGGGGTTGCCGTCAAGGTCCACGGTCACGGAGGCGAGGGGCGTGGCGGCGCTGTCCAACTGCGCCTGCAACATGTGCAGGTCGGTATCGGAATAGAACAACGGGTCGGCAGACACGGAGTTGCTCTCCTTGCCGCTGGCAGTTCTCAGGGCCGTCAGATTGGCCGCCACCGTGCCGTCCCAGTAGCCGAGGTTCGGGCCGGTGCTGAACGGGTCGTTGAAGTCGGACTGGGCCAGCCCGCTGCCGTTCTGCACATATACGGCGTAGCCGCCGCCGGTGTTGGCGAACACGTTGTTGAGTACCTGTTTCTGCGTGCCGTAGTACTGGTAAAAAGCGGCGCTGTTCGCATGGTTGCCGGCAACGTTGACGCTGTTGTGGAAGTAGTTCTGGTAGTCCCCATAGTAGGTGGCGATGCCGTACCGGGTGCCTCCGCCGCCGACATGCACAAAATTGTTGGCGACGAGCGCGCGGTTGGCGGGCGTGCCCGAGCAACTGTTCAGGACGATCCCGAATCCGTCGCTGCTCGACACCTTGTTTTGCAGCAACTGCGCCGAGTGGCAGTTTTGCAACACCACCGCGTCGCCCGATGCGGTCACGGTGTTTTTGGCCAGCACGGGGCCGTCCTGATAAATCAAATTGATCGCGTTGAATTGTCCTGAAAACGTATTGCCTTCGATCACCAGCCCCGTCTCGTAGTTGGCCGAACTGATCCCGTGCAACATCACCCCGATGCTGGCGCCCTCCAGGCTGTTGTTTTTGATCTGCAGGTCATTGTCCGAAGACAAGTGGGCGTCGCCCCGAATGAGTGCGTAGTTGAACGACGTGCCGACGATGCGGTTGTTCGTCAGGGAAATATGGGAAGCGCTGCCTTGGAGATGCACCACGGCGGAACCAAAGAAGGTAGAGGTGTTTTCCAGGGTCATTCGTTTGATCGTCAGGTGCTTGGTGCCGTTCAGTTGACAAACAAAACTGCCACTTCCGAACCGAAGGGTGACGCTCATGCTGTCGCCGCTTTGCGACTGGAAGGTGACGGTGTTGGTCGCGCTGCTGCCGCGAATGTTTTCGAGGGCGAGCTGTTCGGTGTAGATGCCGTTGCGCACGTGGAACGCAACCGGGCCGAGCACACCGCCCTTGTTGAGGCTGGCGGCGGCCTGGGCAAAACTGCCGAAATCGGGCAGCACCCCGCCGATGGTGTAGGTGCCGCTCAGGCCGGCGTACAGATCCGCCACCCAGAGCGAATCGTTTTCGGGGTTCAGGTCGGGCTGCCCGTTGGGGTTTTCGGTGTGGGCCAGCAGGGTGTGCCCCAAACCGATGGGGAAGTTGTAGGCGCCGATTTGCACGGTGTCGCGTTCGCCGGCGGTTAGGAAGCCCGCCCAGGCGTATGCCGGTTGGGGCGCGTTGTTCATGCGCCAGCGGATGGTGACGCCGGTGATGGTGTCCACCCCGTTGTTTTTCAGCACGACCGACACGGGCTGGCTGCCCGAGGCGAAGGGCGTGGTTTTGTTCGGGGCGATGAGCTCCACGATGCCCACGTCGTTGGTCCGAACGGGAAGGAACTCGTCGGCGCCGATGTCCGGCGTTTGCGGGTTGCGGGAGTCGCCGTCTATGTCGTCCGTTATGCCCGTCACGGGCGTGCCCGCCTTGTCGAGGTCCACTTCCGAGGCGTGCAGGTCGGTTTCGGAGGCAAAGCCGGGGTCAATGGACACGCTGTGTACGTCTTGCCCGGAAAGGGTGCGCCAAGCGTCGAGGTCGGCGGCATCGGTGCCGTTCCACTGCGCCATCGGGGCGCCGCTGGAGTACAGGTCGTTGTAGTCGCTGGCGACGTTGACGCCGCTGGCGCTGACCGCGGCATAGCCGCCGCCGCTGTTGGCCCAGACATTGTTCTGGACGGTGATGTTGTTGCTGCCGCTGTTCTGGAACGCCTTGGACTGGCTGAAGTTGTCGCGGACGTGTACGGTGTTGAACACGACCTTGTTCCGGTGGCTGTAGTCCAGGGTAATGCCGCGCACGTTGCTGGAACCGTTGTGCCCAACGGCGACGAAGTTGTTGGCCACCAGCCCCTCGTTTCCGATGGTGTTTTCGCAGAAGTAGAGCTGGATGCCCGCATAGTGCGGCACGTTTATCTTGTTTTTCACCACTTGAAACGCGTTGGCGCAGGCGTACAGGTAAATGCCGACGTCGAAACCGACCGGTGTCGTGCGGGTTATGGTGTTGCCCGACACGATGACGCCGTGCTGCCGGGACAGGTAGATGCCCCGTACTTGCGGCACTACGAAGTTGTTGTCGGCGATGACCGTGCCCGTCTCGCCGCCGGAAGGGCCGTACAGGCCGATGCTGTTGGACCCGCCGTAGATGTAGTTCCGGCGAAACTCGTTGCCGTGGTTGGCGTTGCCGAAATCTTCGCCCAGCACCACCTCGTAGTTGTTGGCGCCCACGAGCATGTTGTTTTCAAAAACGTTGTACCGCGCACCGTTCAGCAAATGCACAGCCCGGCAAAAAGCAGGGTTTTGGGCTTGGATCGTCATTTTTCGGAACCGGAAATAGTCCGCGCTGTCGAGCCGCAGGGTAAAGTTTAGGCTGTTGTGTATGGCCTCGTAGATCAGCGTCACCGCCGAGCTGTCGCCCGATTCCGACTGGAACGTCACGGTTTGGGCGGCACTCATGCCGACGACCTCCTTGAGCGTGATCTGTTCGGTATAGGTGCCGTTTCGGATGTTGAACACGACGTTTCCGATCACGCCGCCGAGGTTCAGCGCCTGCACGGCGGACGTGAAATCGGGGAAATCTGGCATCGAGCCGCCGATGGTGTACACGCCAGCCAGGGCCGCGTTCAGGTTGCCCACGGAGGCGGTGTCGTTGGAGAGGTCGCCGTCGGGCTGTCCGTTGGGGTCGGTGGTCCACGCGGTGATGGCGTAGGTGGTGGCGATGTCGAAGACAAAACTGCCGATGGCCAGCCCGGTCAGTTGGTTGCCGGAGAGCAGGGCGCCGGACCAGTCGAAGGGCGGCTGGGGCACGCCGTTCACGGTCCATTCGATGGTGGCCGACTCGAGGGTGTCGAGGCCGTTGTTGAACAGGGTCACCTGCACGGGTTGGCTGCCGGCGGAGAAGGTTTTTTGGGGAAAGGTCACGGCGAGGATGCCCGCGTCGTGTTGCGCGATGGGGAACTCGTCGGCCCCGATGTCGGGCATGGTGGAGTTGCGCACCTGCCCGTCCATGTCGGTGGGCACCTCGGGGAAGGGCAGGGCGTTGCCGTTGAGCAGGACGTTGGACGTGTGCAGGTCGGTGGCGCTGACGAACAGGGGATCGGTGGAAATGGAGTTGGCGTCGAAGCCGGTGGCCGTTTGCCAGTCGGCGAGGTTGGCGAACGTGGTGGAAAAGTTGGAGTTGAAGACCAGGTCGGCTCCGGTGGTGTGCCAGTCGTTGTGGTCGGAGGCGGCGATGTTGGTGGTCAAGTTGCGCTGGAGCGCGTAGCCGCCGCCGGAGTTGTGCGCGATGTTGTTGAACAGGCGCAGGTTGGTTCCAGCATTGAGGGCGAACGCGCGGCTGCTGGTGTTGCTGCTGTTGATGTGGACGCTGTTGAAATAGGCGTTTTGGTAGGTGGAAGTGTTGAACCAGATGCCTTCCGCTTGCAAGGTTCCGCCGATTTGCACGAAGTTGTTGGCCACGAGGCCGCGGTTTGCCGCAGTGCCCGTGCAATTATCAATGGCGATGCCGAGGGTGGCCTTGTCCAAGGTCAGTTTGTTGTTGACGACGCCGAGACTGCCGTTGCAAAAGAACAGCACGATGCCGTTGAAAAAGTTGTAGGCGGTGCTGGAGGAAACGGTGTTGCCGTCCACTGCCGGAGCGTTCTGGTAGATCAGGTTGATGGCCCGGCGGAACTGGTTCACGAACCGGTTTCGCTCCACGACGGTGCCGTTCTCGTAGTCGCCGCTGGCGCCGAACAGGAAGATGCCGTCGCTGCCGTCCTGGAAATAGTTGTTTCGGAACACGGTGCCGTGGTCCACGACGCCGGACGGTGCGTACACGATGGCGCGCGCGTCGGAGGTGGCGGTGGTCGTCACGCCGAGGAAACGGTTGTTCTCGAACGTGTTGTTGTCCGACTGCCCTTGGAAAGTCACCACCCGGGAATTGGTGGTGTTGAGGGCCTTGAGCGTCATTTTTCGAAAACGCAACCAGTCGCCGCCGGCCATTTGCACGACATAGTTCTGGCCGGCCGACGTGCTGCTGAATTGCAGCGTCACGGCCGTGCTGTCGTCCGATTCGGACTGGAAGGTGATAGTGTTGGCGGCGCTGGACCCGAGGATGGCGGGCAGGGAAATTTGCTCGCTGTACGTCCCGTCGCGCACGTCGAAGGTGACGGCGCCGAGCACGCCGCCGTTGGCCAAGGCGGTGGTTGCGGTGCCGAAGGAAGCGAAATCGGGGCTGGTGCCCCCGATGGTGTACAGGCCGTTCAGGGCGGGGTGGAGGTTGGCGGCAGTGGCAGTGTCGTTGGCCGGCACCACATCGGGCATCGAGTTGGGGTTGCCGGCCCAGGCTTTCAGGGATATCAGGCTGCCGATGGCGAATGGGATGGAGTCGAGGGGCACGGTGTGTGTGGCGCCGGGCGCGAGGGTACCGTTCCAGGGCACCGTTGGCTGCGGGGCGCCGTTGATGCTCCAGCCGATGGCCGCGGAGACAAGCGTGGCGGAGCCGTAGTTTTTGAGCACAGCCTGCACCAATTGGGTGCCAGCAGGGAACGGTCTCGTCGGGGCCACCAGCGAGGCGATGCCCGCGTCCGCCGATTCGGGCGCAAACTCGTCGGCGCCGATGTCGGGGTGCTGAGCATTTCGCGCATTGCCCTCGATGTCGGTCGAAACCAGGGCGCTGGGCGTGGCGGCGCCGTTCAGGTCGGTCTGGGCCACGCGGTAGTCGTTGGGGCCGTAGAAGAGCGGGTTCTTGTCCAACGAATGCTCGTCGAAACCGAGGCCGGCGTTTTTCCAGGCCAATAGGGTTGGGTAGTTGCTGCCGGCGGACACCAAGGTTGCGCCGGTAGTGAACAGGTTGTTGTAGTCCGTCAGTTGGTCCCCGGCATTGGGCGTCGTGCTAAAGCTCAGGGCATAGCCGCCCCCGGCGTTGTACAGGATGTTGTTGAGGGCCTGGCTGTTCTGGTTGTTCACGAGGTTCAGCGCCGCATTGACCGAGTTGCTTCCATTGATTTTCACGGTGTTGTACAAGACCCGGGCGTGCTGGCAATTTGCCACTTGAATCCCGAAGTCGAATGACCCCACGCTGGACCCCAACTGCACGTAGTTGTTGGCCACGATGGCGGGCGCGGCTTCGGTGCCGCTCGAATTTTGAAAAGAAATCCCGTAGCCGTCCGAGGTGGTGCTGATCCGGTTGCCCGTGATTCGCGGCGAGCTGTTGGCGAGGTTCACCTGGATGCCGGTGAACGACGAGCTGTACAGCGGTTTGGTGATGGTGTTGTTTTCCACCACGGGGTTGGCGTTGTAAAACAGTTCGATGGCCCCACCGGATTGACCGATGAGCGTGTTGTTGGCGATGTGGGTACCCGTGGCATTGTTGGCAAAGGGGGCAGTGTAGTTGACGCCAAAACTGCCGTTGAGGATGCGGTTGTTCGTGACCAAAATGTTGTCGTTGCGGCCCGAGGCAAACACCAAGGCCCTGCCGATGGAGGTGCTGGCGCCGGCGGCGCCCAAGAGGACGTTGTTGGACAGGGTGACGTTCTGGGCGCCGTTTTCCAGCACGACGATGCGCCCGAACGTGGCGTGCATGCTTTCCAGCGTCATTTTTCGGAACGTTACCCACTTGGCGCCGTTGAGGCGCACGGTGTAGTTGAGCGGACTGCTGGCGGTGAAGCGCAGGGTCGTGCTAGTGCTGTCGCCCGATTCCGACTGGAACACGACCGGCCGGGTGCTGTCGGCGCCGATGATCGGGCCGATCAGGAGCTGTTCGATGTACGGGCCGGGACGGACGTTGAAGGTCACGGGGCCGGACACGCCCGCTTGCAGGAGCGCGGTCACGGCCGTCGAGAAGGTCGGGTAGTTGGGGGCCGTTCCGCCGATGGTGTAGATGCCGTTCAGGGCGGGCCACAGGCCGAGCACCTTGGCGGTGTCGTTGCCCGGGAACTGGTCGGCCAGCCCGTTGGGCAAGGCCGACCAGGCGATCAGGTTGTACATCACGCCGGTGCTCAGGGTGATCGTGTCGAGCGCAACGGTGACGGTGTCGCCGCTGGCCAAACTGCCAGTCCAGTTGATGAGGATCGGGGCGTCGGCGTTCACTTTCAGGTAGAGGTCGGCAGAAGTCAGGGTGTTGAGGCCGTTGTTTTTGAGACGCGCGACGATGGGCGTTTGCCCGGCGGGCACGGGCATGGTCAGGTTGAGCAACGTGAGCACGGCGGCATCCGCCGAGTCGGGGGTGAATTCCGCCGCACCGATGTCGGGGTACTGGCTGTGTCGTGTGGTGCCGTCCATGTCGGTCGGCACGTTCGGTTCCGGCGTGGCGGCGCCGTTCAGTTCGACGGCGTGCGGTCGGTAGGCGATCGTGCCGTCGAATTGCGGGTCGGCGGAAACCGCGTTCTGGTCGTCGTCCGACAACGTGCGCCACGCGGCGAGGGTCGCGGCGGGCGCGTTGTCCCAGAGGCCCAGCCGGGCGCCGGTGCTGAACAGGTCGTTGTAGTCGGAAGCGTAGTCGGTATTGCCGTTGCTGAACACCGCAAGCCCGCCGCCCGTGTTGGCGAGTATGTTGTTCCGTATCTCAATTTGGGCATTGGTCGTCAGTTCCAGTACCCGGCTGTCCGAGTGGGTGTTCGACATGCGAACGGTGTTGTTCAAGATTTGGATGTTCTCGTTGTACCCGACGAACAGCCCGGTTCGGATCTCGGTGCCGGCGATTTGCACAAAATTGTTGGCCACCAGCGTGGGACTGCCCATGGGGGCGTACAAACTTTCCAGCCGCATGCCCTCTGCGTTGGCGCTCACGCTAAAAATTCGGTTTGCCGTCACTTCCGTTTGGCCGCTTGCGATCAGCACCCGGATGCCGAGGAAGAAGCCGTAGGTCGAGGTGGAACTGACGGTGTTGGCGCGAATCTTGGGGGCGCTGACCGCGGAAATGTACGCCGCTTGGTGGTACTGGTTGACGAATTGGTTGCTGTCGGCCACCAAGCCGGGTGTGTATTCGCCGGCAATGGCGCCTTCGAACCACAGGCCCGTGCTGCCGTTCACGATGCGGTTTTTTCGGAACAGGTTGTTGCGGTTGTCGCCGTCAAGGGCATAGACCACGACTCGGTCGGTGGACAGGCTCGGTGCCGAGGTGCTGCGCAGGATGTTGTTCGAGAACGTATTGAACTGCGCGTTTCCGGTGAGGCGTACGGCTTGGGCAAGCGAGATGGCCGTTGCCTCGATGGTCATTTTTCGGAACGTGACCCAACGCGTGCCGTTCAGGCGGAGCGTCCAGGGGGCCTCAAAATTGGTGCTCAAAAACGCGAGGGTGACCAGGGTGCTGTCGCCCGATTCCGATTGAAAGACGATGGGCTTGTCGCCAGCAGCCCCCGGCACGGAGCCGATGTCTATTTTTTCGGTGTACGTGCCGTTGCGCACATGGAAAGTGACGGGGCCGTCCACGCCGGCCTGCATCAGGGCGCTGACGGCCCCCGTGAACGTCGGGAAATCGGGCATGCTGCCGCCAATGGTATAGACCCCGTTCAGCGCGGGCAACAGGTTGAGCAACTTGGCGGTGTCGTTGTCGGCATTGGGGTCGGTGATGCCGTTGGGCATGGAGACCCACGCGACCAGGTCGTAGAATTCGCCCGAAACGAGGTCCACGAGGTCCAAGTCCACGGTATCGGTATCGCCGCTGGCCAAGGAGCCGGTCCAGGCAGTTGTCATGGGGGCGTCGTCGTTTACCTTCAGGTTGATCTGGGCCGAGGTGAGCGTGTGCAAACCGTTGTTTTTCAGTTGTACCTGCACCAGTGTTTGCCCGGCGGATACCGGTCGTGTCGGGCTGACGATTGAGGTGACGGCCGCGTCCACGGAGTCGGGCGTGAACTCCTTGGCCCCGATGTCGGGGAATTGCGCGTCGCGGGCGGCACCGTCCAAGTCGAGCGGAACGGCGGCTTCGGGGGTGGCGGCACCGTTCAGTTCGATGGCGCGGGGGTGGTAGCTGCCGGAGGAAGCAAACTGCGGGTTGACCGCAACCGAGTGCAGGTCTTGCCCGGCAGTTGCCGTTTGCCAATCGGCGAGGTTGGGCACGGGCGCCCCGTCCCATAGCCCGATGTTCGGGCCGGTGCTGTGCAGGTTGTTGTAGTCGGACGTGCAGGTGCATACCCCGAGTTTGCGGAAGGCGAAGCCGCCGCCCGTGTTGCTCAGGATGTTGTTGCGGGCGGCGATGGTGTCGTTCGATTCGAGGTGGAGCGCCCCGTTCGAGTTGGCGCCCAGCACGCGCACGGTGTTGAACAGGATACCGACCTTGTTGCTGTTTTGGCACAGGATGCCGTGGTTGGGCGTATCTCCGGTGATTTCGATGAAATTGTTGGCGACAAGGGCTTCCGCGTTGGGCCCGGCGTTTACGCCTTGCAGCACAATGCCGCTGGCATTGGCGTTGAGGTCGAAAATTTTGTTGCCGATGACCTTCGTCGAGTCAATGAGGTCGTTTAGTTCGATGGCAATGAAGCCGGGATAAGACGCGTTGGTCGTGACCACATTTGCCCGGACTTTTGTGCGCTCCACATGTTCCAGATAGATGCCGCGATAGTACTGGTTGACAAACGTGTTGCTGTCCACGCGGATGTCGGAACTGTAAACAACACTTTTTGCAGCGGTTAAATTTTCTATGATGATGTAGTTGCCCGAAAAGAAAAGGCCTGCGCTCCCGCCGACGATTCTGTTGTGGACAAACGTGGCGTTTTGGTTGTCGTTGACCGCGCAGAATACCACGATCATGGTTTGAGAAGAGGTGGTCGTGACAACGCCTTTCAAGACGTTGTGGTAAAAACTGTTGTACTGTGCGTTTTCGGTGATCTGAACGGCTTGGGCAAAATTGGTTCCGTTGGCCTCGATGGTCATGTGTCGGAACACGATGTGGTCGGCGTCGTAGAGTCGGAGCGTCCACGGTTCGGCAAAGGAGGTGGAGGTATAGGTCAGGACGACCCCGGTGCTGTCGCCCGATTCCGACTGGAAGGTGATGGTGTTGACGGGGCTGGCCCCGGCGACGGGCGCTATGGTGAGCTGTTCGTTGTAGGTTCCGTTGCGCACGGAGAACACGGTCGGGCCGCTCACGCCCTGCACGGCGAGGTCGCTCAGCGCCGAGGCGAAATCCGGGTAGTCGGGGCTGGCCCCGCCGATGGTGTAGGTTCCGCTCAGGCCCACGCCGGCGCCGGCCAGTGCGGAACAAAACAAGGAACAGATGCAGGCAAGGGCGCAGCGGATGCTTGTCGGTAGGAGGAATGGGGATGCCGCGGTAGACGTTGTTTTCATAAACGCAGGGCAGTAGGTGGTGAACGACGCAGGCAGACGGGGCGATAAGCGCGTGGGCGGGCGGGCGGGGAAATAATTTGGGCGTTTGTCAGGAACGGGAACAAAGATGGCATATTTGTGCTTTGTTCCATTAAAATTATTGGTTTTTTTTAAAAAATGCCAATTCGGGGGTGGGCAATAGCATGGCTGTAATTTTCGTCTGGTCGAGTAGGGACGAACATGGCCCGGCCCAAGTCGCCCGTAGCGATTGCCGCCTACCGGGGCGGTTGCCCTGTTGCGGTTACATTGGGTTAAATCCTCACCTTGCCACCTGTTCCTCCACCACCGCGCTCGGCGTGGTGATGCCCACGTTGCCCAGCAGCACGTTGCGGTCGTTGGCCGTGCCGTTGTACTTCACCACCCCGTCGAGGTTGTAATCAGCCAGGCGGTAGCCGGGCACGATGGCGTTCGGCGTGGTGAGGCCCACCACCATGAGGATGGCGTTGCGGTCGTTGTTCGAGCCGTTGTACTTGAGTTGGGTATCTATGCGGCCGTTGCCAGCCCATAGGGTGTAGCGCCCGCCGACGAGGCGCTGGGCAGGGCTGAGGCCGTTGTGGGCGTAAAAGCCCTCGGGGGGCAGGACAGTAAAATCGGTCGCCACCACCGTGCCGCGGGGGAAAAATTTCGTGGCGCCGAGTTGTACCCCGAGATGGTTGCGGTGCCGCACGGTCAGGAAGTAGTTGGCTGCGTTGACGGCAGGCGAAAAACCTACCGGAGAAACACCATCCACATCCACCACATCGCCGTCGCGCTGGAGCAGGGCCGCGCGGGTAGCCACTACCTGCGCCGTACTGGTGGCGCTGCGCAGTTCGAGGAATACCCAATCCACAATGGCATCCGCCCCCGTCACGGCCAGCACGGAAGGCAAGATTTGCTCGCCGCCACCGCCGCCGGTGTGGGCAAACGTCGCCAAGCCGGTATACGGCTCCGTGAGCGGAATGCGGTTTTGTACGCGCAGGCTGTCGTGCATGAGGTTGGCGGCCACGACGTAGGGGCCTTGAAGAAGGACGCGGGCGCTGACTTGCAATTCCGACATCGTGCTCTCGAAAAACACGGTTTGTTCCCCGGCGAATTTGGGTTCTTCCACGTTTCCGACATGATCGGTGGCGCGGGTATAAAAAGCATAAGTAGCGCCCGGAGAACCGGTGAACTGGTATGCCGTGGTGTCAACTTTCTCCGCAACAATGAGGAATGGCCCTCCGTCGCGGGAGGCGTACAGATCGTAATGGCGCACCCCTACCCCACCGGGATCGTCTTGCCCGGTCCAGGTGATGTTCAAGGTGCTGTCCGGTGGCACAGTTGCCGGCAGATTATCAAGCGTGCTGGTGGGAGGGAAAGCGTCTATAAGATTGGTCCAGGTATTGGTCAGAATGGCCTCGTTGATGTCAAACACAATGGAAGCCTGGGCAAAGGCCGTGTCGCCGGTGACGGTGCTGTTGGCAGGCACGATGGTAAAGGTGACGTACCCTTCGCCTCGTTTGGGCAGGGTGTCGTTGTAGATATTGACGGTGGTGTCATTCACAGGCAAAAAACCCACGTCGCCGGCTTCGGGCGGCAGGCCGGTGAGCGGGTCTATGGATTCAAAAATCCAGAACACTTCTTTTTTGACCACATCAATGCCGGCAGTTACGTCCACATACACTTGCAGCGAATCCCGCACATCGAGGCGCCGGCTGTAGAAGCTGGTATTGGGCGGCACATCAAAAGCGAACGCCCCGAAGCCGAAGCTGCCCAGCCGCACAGTGTTGATGTTCAGGTGCGGGTCTACCGGCAGGTTTACCCGCACCACTTGTGCCGGCGCCGTGGCAAAGTCCGGGTCGTTTTCAAAAAGAATGGTGTAGCCCAACCGATCCTTTCGGGCCACCCAACGCGACGCCTCGTAGCCCACCGGCCCGGAAATCTCGTTGGGGTCCACGGCGTGGAGGCGAGGGATGTTGATGGGGGAACCTGGTAGTGGTGGTTTTGTGCCCAAAAAAATCATAAGAGGACAGCCGAAATCGCCCCGCTCATCGCCTTCACCACAAGGGTCTTGGGCTACACAGCAAGTAGAAGTGATAACGAACACTACTAAGAAAGCCATTCTTACTATTACTAAAATTCCTTTCATGAACAAAGGATTTATTTTGCCTACGATGTTAATTGATTGTCACGATTGACGATTTGCACTAAAATGATTATCCACATATTGTAACCCAAGGTGTCGGTTACATGTACCGCCGAACCCATACACAATAGAGATATTTTTATCTATTATACTCGCCTGCGTTATTATTAATCCCAGAAGCAAAAGCCCTTTCCTCCGCCCATCGGCCTAATCCAGTATATCTCGCAGCTGCACCAACAGCTGAAACGACTACTCCAGCTTTAACAAGCGCCGGATTTCCTCTCCATACACCAGCAGCAACAAGCCCCGCTCCAAAATCCTCAATTCCATTTCGCCAGTTATGGGTATATTCATCAGGAAGGTTTTTCAAACAACTTGACAATGCAAAATCACAAGATATCCGACATTGGCTTCGACTGCTTGGATTACAGATATAAGTACAGCTATTTAAACAGGTGTCATGCCCATAATAACAATTATCTCGAACATCTTCTGGTTCCTCGTAACCTTCATCAGAAGGTTTTCTGGGAAGGTCTCTACTAGACTCACTCCTCTTTGAACCACTCGCCCAGCCCGGCCCTCCCCATTTGCCATACCATCTAAAGGAAAATAGCCCTAACGGATCAAAATAGTTGGCTGGGCTGTTCAGCGCATAGAGATACGTATTTAAACCATCCACAAACCCCAACGGATCCCGCTGCAAAAACCGCCCCAGCACCGCCGAGTAGTACCGCGCCTTGTAAAAATACAACCCCGACTCCGCATCGTACCGCTGCCCGGTGAACAGGTGCGGGTTTCCGATAGCCGAACTCGTCAAGGGCGAATAGGAACCGTTGAAAAAGGAGACTTTCCCGTACGCATCGTACTCGTATTGCTCTACGATGGCGCCGGCGGCATTGGTCACTTGCGTCACCGAACCGAGCGCATTGGTATGGTAGTAGTACGTCTGCCCGCCGCGCTGCATGGTCAGCACCTCGTCAAGGCCAGTACCAAAAACGTACGCAGCCTGCACCGGCCCGCCCGTGGCGCTGCGCTCCTCGATGGCCCGCAACTGGGCGTAGTAGAAAAACGTGGAATCCGAGCCGGCCACCTTCAGGATGCGGCGGCCGAGGGCATCGTAAAAGTACTTGGCCGTAGCGCCGCCGTTGACGCTGATGAGGCGGTTCTCGAAGTCGTAGGCGTAGGTCTGCGTACCGTCGGACAGCAGGTTCCCGTTGGCGTCATAGGTCAGGGTGGCCGTGGTGCCGCCGGCCAGCATGGTGTACTGGTTGAGGTTGTTGGCGGTGTAGGTCGTGGTCACGCCGTTGACCTCCACCGTTTGGCGGTTGTGCACGCCGTCGTAGTTGAACAGGAAGTCGTCGCTCGGGGCCGGGATGTTATTGCCGGCAAGCGTTCCCTTTTTGAAACGCGTCAGCCGGTTATACACGTCGTACAGGAACTGATTGGAGCGCGTGGGCTGGGCGTTGTTTTTCTCGAATGTTTTGTTGTCGTTGTTGTCGTAGCCGTACTCGTAGCGCACCATGTTGTTGAGCAGGTGGTTGATCTGCACGACATTCGAGTTCAGGTCGTAGGCATATTCCGTCACGGCGGAATTGTGAAAAAGTTTCCGCAAAAGGCGGTTACCGGGGTCGTACTCGAAGGCGGCCAGCGGGTCGGCCGACACCGCATTGTCCTGCACCAACCCCAGGCGGCCCCGCAGGTCGTACTGCTCCAGTACCTGTTTGCCACCGGGATAGGTGATCCGCCGAGTGCGTGCATCAATGTCGTAGGCGTAGGTCGTAGTATTGCCATTCAGGCTTTCGCTCTCCATTCGATAAGCGGCATCGTAGGCCATAGTCACCGTCGAATGCGGGTTGGTGGCGGTCAGGACTTGGCCGACGTTGTCGTAGGTGAACGTTTCGCTGACGCTGTTCGGGTAGTTGCGCGTGAGCAACCGGTTGGCATCGTCGTAGGTGTAGGTGATGCTGTAGCCGTTTGGCTCGGTGCGTGAAACGAGGTTGCCGGCCGGGTCGTAGGCGAGCGTACGCTGGTCGCCATTGGGATACGTTTCGGTGATCCGGCGGTCTGTGGCATCGTAAGTGTAGGCGGTCGAGTTGTTTTTGGCATCCTTCAGGCTGAGCAAGTTGCCGCCCGGGTCATACGTGTATGTGGTGATGTTGTTCAGCGGGTCTTTGCTCGTGGTCCGGCGGTTCAGTTTGTCATAAGTGAATATCGAGACGTTTCCTTTTCGGTCAGCGAGTTGGGTCAGGTTGTCGTTTTTGTCGTAGGTATAGGTGGACGTTTTCCCGGTCGGATCTTTGGTTTGCACCACGCGGTTTGTCGCGTCGTAAACATACCGGGTGGTGTTGTCGTTGCCGTCGGCCGTCGTCAGGCGGTTGGAGTTTTTGTCGTAGGTGTACCTGGCGACGAGGCCGATGGCATCCGTTATTTGCTCGATGCGGTTCAGCTTGTCGTATGCGACCTGCACCACGTTTCCGCCCGGCAGTGCGGCGGTGGTCAGGTTGCCTACGCCGTCGTAGTCGTACAGGGTTATATCACCGACCGGGCTGGTTTTTTTCACCAAGCGGTTCAGTGTGTTGTACTCGAAGTGGGTATTGTGCCCATTGGCGTCCTTCACCGCAATGGTGTTTCCGCGCTCGTCGTAGCCTATCATGGTGGTATGGCCCAGCGGATTGACGGAGGCTATCAAACGGTTCACGCCATCGTAGGTATAGGTCGTAACATGGCCGTTCTGATCCTTGAACATGGTCTGATTTCCAACCGGATCGTAGGTATATTCGATAAAATCGCCCAGCGCGTTGGTGATCTTTTTCTCCCGGTTCCGACGGTCGTATTCGATGGTGGTGGTGTGGCTGTTCGGATCGGTAAAAGACAGGTTGTTTCCCACACCATCGTAGGTGAGGGTCGTGATCCCGCTTTCCGGGTCGGCAATGCTGGTCAGGTAGCCGTTGGCATTGTAGGTGTAGGTGGTGGTATGGCCGCGCGGATCAGTGTACGTCAGCGGATTGCCAAAAGCATCGTAGGTGAACGACTCCGCGATACCCAGCGGACGAACGCGCTGAAGCAGGTTGCCCTTGGCATCGAACGTATGACTTGTCGTATTGCCGTTGCGGTCGGTCACCGTCTGGAGTTGACTGAAATTTGGCTCGTAGGAGTAGATTTCCGCATTGCCATTCGGATCAATTTCCTGCAACACATTGCCCCGGGAGTCATACGTGTAGGTAGTCGCGTTGCCATTCGCATCGGTGCGTTTGGCCACGTTGTTGTTGACATCATACTCGTACGCTACATCGTAGCCACAACAATTGCCAAATTGCCGAATCAACCGTCCCTTTTCGTCGTATTCGTACGTGGTGATCTGATCTTGTCCGCTCACGGTTTCCACCATGTAGGTGCGCCGCAGGTCGTAATTATAGCTGATCGTCATGGTGCTCACGCACGAAACCAGCCGACGTACCGCAGTCAGGCTGTTGTACTCCACATTGACCGGAATACCGTTTTCGTTGATCACCGCCGTCATCTTGTAGTCGTCGTCGTAGCGGTACTCCATGAAGTTCCCGAGCGGATCGGTGACATATTTTGGTTCACCGATATTGTCGTATTCGTACACGATTTCGCGTGCCGGCGCAAGATTGGGATCGGTCAGTTTGGTCATGCGCCCGTCGGTCCAAGTGAACTGCACGGAGCGCCCGGAGGGATCGGTGATTGTCGTCAGCAACGTGTCGGTGTAGCCGAGCGTCAGCATGTTGCCGTTTCGGTCTTCCACCTTGGTCAGGCGTTTGTGGCTGCCATTGTCAAAGAAGTACAGCGTGCCATCGGTCATCCGCAGGCGCAGTTTGCCGGGCTGATACTGCTCCAGGGAATCGAACACGCCGACTGGACGGAGATACCCACCCGACCCATTTGGGGCGTAACGGTTTTTTCGGCCGTCCATCTGCTGAATAATCACGGCATTGGTGGTGTCCGTGAAATACAACATGTTGTAGTTGTGCGTCCAGCCCCGGCCATAGCCCCAATCGCGGTCGCGCGAACTGCTGTTGTAGCTGAATGTCACATCAATGGACAAGCCGCGGCCCGGAATAAACAAGTCTTGCCGTTTGTGGTAAAGCGCTCCGGTAAACGTATTCACCTGAATACCGTTGGGCGCAAACACCGAGGTCTTGGTGATGTTTGTCTGAGCGGCTAGGCTGCCCAAAGCAACACCGAGGAGAAGCCAATATGTGAGGAAGATATGTTTCATCGTATTCGAAGATCAAAGGTTCAGTTTTGGATGGACGATTTGCACACGCTTTTACTCGCGCAGGATGAACGACAACGGATGCGATGAGTACGTGTACACCGTGATCGAACTGAACGACCCGGGACGCAGGATGCCCGGAGGCCCGCCGATTTCCCGGAACTCCAGGTACAGCTCCTGCTTTTTCTCCTCCAACTCCTCGGAGGCGAAACCCAATGGCGCGCCGCGCAAACTGATGAGAAAACGCGATGGCATCGGAATATCCACATTTCCGGCATTGCCGTACTGGATCGTAATGGGCACCAAGCGGTTGATCCGCACTGAAGGCGGATGCACGATGTTTTCCGACAGGTTCTGATCCGTTCCGATGTTCACAATGGTGCAGAAAAAACCGCTGCTACCGTCGCCGGAACTGGTCGTTCCGGCATCACCGGCAACAACTGTGAAACAATCCTCGAGCAAGGCAGTCTCGACCTGTTTGGATGCCTCCATGTCGTACAAGCCGAGCGGTGCACCGGTAAGGTTGAACGTGGCAAACACCCGCGTAGAGTTGACGAAAATGATCTTTGTGGCCGTACGGGTTGTGAGCGACGGGCCTTTTAGTTTCAGCGTCATGCCAGGTGTAAATTTTGATCCATCCACCCGCAGCGTCACATTGCCGGTATTGCCCCCCTCCCCGGCAGCGACGTTCAAAATGGAGAAATCTATAATTTCAGCCAGCAAGGTGATCGCTTGTTTTTCATTTGCGCCTACCGTTGGCGTCGCGCCATAAGCCAACAAATAGTAGGTGCCTGCTTTCAGTTCCGGCACGAGAATAGATTGGTCGGAATCGAACGGATTGCTGAAAGCAAAATCATGCGACGAGCGAGTAGGCACGTTGTTGTGGCTAAGATAGAGTTCATTCACCCCTCCGGCGTCCAGGGAATTCAGCGTCAACAACAAGGTTTCGTCGGTGAGCGAATCCGGCACCTCAATCCGATAGTACAAACCGATGTTGTTGCGCAGGGTGTCGGGCGTAGATGTGCCGATCGGCAGTTCTGGAACGGTCACCATGATTATTTCCGGGGAAATGCGGAAGTTGTTGCCTTCGTTCGACTCGAAAATGTTGTCCTGCACATCGGTGGCCACGATGACGTGGTAATCTCCCAACGGTACACCGGGCGTAACACCCGTGTATGATGTGGAGGCAGAAGCGCCGGGCGCCAGGCTGATGCTTCGGCTCAGCGGGCTGCTCAGGGGAACATCCGTCACGTCCAGCAGCGAATCAGCGGACAAATACACCAGTTCGCGCAAGATGCCGGTGGCCGGGTTGGCGCCCTGGTTGTTTATCTCCCAAGAAACCGGCAAAGGCTGCCCTACGACTGCCATGGTCGGAAAGTCAATGTCCGTGACCGTCAGGTCGGAAGGATCGGGCAACGAGGTGGAAAGGAACGTAAAGAACGTGTTGTTGCTTTCGCCGTTGAACTCGAAAAGCACGTTGTTGGCATCCGTCGCAAAAATTAGGACGAAGTTGCCCACCGCACTGATTGGAATAAACACATCCATCGTGTCGCTGTACTGTGCTCCGGGCGCCAATACCCGGTTCTGGTTTTTGGTGCCGATGGTTTGGTCATTGCCGCCAACGACAAAATCTGTGGACATATACACCTTGTCCGTCCAGTTGGCCGATGTCGGGCCAGGCCCCTGGTTTTTCACGGTCCAGATTACCTGTACTGGTTGTCCTGCGATAGCGTTCGTCGGCGCCACAAACGTCATCGGCGCAAGATCAGGCGAGGGGGTGAGTTTGATATGGATCGGTTTGGCCTGGCCGGACGGGAAGGACGCCGGGCGCACGAAACGAATGTTGTTGCTCCTGTCCGGATCATTCGTTCGCTCATTGTGATCGGCTACGAGAAACGCGTAATGGTTGCCGGACAGCCCGTTCGGGATGTGGAACGTATGCGTGAGCATGTACATTTCCAGACTGTCCACCGGGCCGTTTTTGGTGAAATCTTTGACAAAAATATCGTCGTATTCGTCCCAGATCGAATCGGTGGAGAGGTACACCCCATCGTACCACAGCGGGAAATCGAACACGGCGGTGCTGCTGCCGATGTTGCGCACACACCAGGTCAGGCCGACCGACTGGCCCGAGTTGACCGTATCCGGCAAGGTTGTAACGGCAAAGTTGTTGAAATTCACCGGACTGGGTGTGCTCAGGTAGAATGGTTCGCTGCGCAGCACGTTGTTTCCATCAAAATTATACTCGTAAATGCTGTTGTCGGCATCGGTATGGACGAACAGGTAGTACGTTTTGGGGGCTGCAAACGGCAATACCAACGGTGTTGAGCGGCTATAAGAACCGTCAACCGGAATGGGTTGTAAAATGTCGAGCGTGTTGAGCAACGTGGCCGACCCGATACTGAAAACCGAATCGGATGATATGTAGATGCGGTCTTTCCAGGCTGTTGCACCTGAAACATCCGCTGCACCGTCGTTTTGAACAGCGTAACCAAAAGACAAGTTTCCTCCTGCCAGTAAGGTATCGGCCAAAGCGTCAATCTGGGCAACAACCAAATCCGGCCACGGGGCAAGGTTGATGAAAACAGAGTCCAGATTGTCGTTGTTCCCTTCGTTTGCTGCCTCAAAAACCGCGTTGCCGGCATCTGTTCGGACATGGATATAATACCAGCCGACAATGCCGTTGGGCAGTACCACATTGGCCTGTCGGCTTGTTTCTTGTGCCGAAAGCAGCGTACCGCCCAACACCTCATTGCCGAGAACTGTGGCTGTGCCAATATCCAGCACGGTTTGTTGTGACAGGTAAATACGGTCGGTTCGGCTGATGTTCAGCAGACTGCCGATGCCTTCATTTTTCACCGTCCATTGCACGGTGATGCTGGTGCCTGAGTTTGCGGTATCGGGTACAGAAACCGAAGGGACGACCAGGTCGGCATGGAGCACCTCGGTAGAATTGGTGCTGCGGAGGGTATTGTTGTTTTCGTTCAAAAATTCGAACACCGAGTTGGACACATCGGTCACCACATAAAAATAGTAGGGGCCGCCGATGGTTTTCGGAATCGTTACGCTTCCAGAGCGGTTGGCCGATTCGCCGGCGGGCAGGTTGCCGGGGTTGAAAAAATTGCCCAGCAGGGTGACCGAGTCGGGGTGGTAGGTGGCGGCCCGGCTGATCAAAACCCGGTCTGTCCAAGAACCGGAAGCCGTTGTAGGCCCCTGATTTTCGACTGTCCACTGTACCGTCACCGTTTGATTATTGCTGACAAAGGCGGGTGCTGAAACGGAATTTACAACCAGATCGGGCGGTGGCGTCAGGAAAATAGTCAGTGTGTCGCTCACACTGATGTTGTTGTCTTCGAAAGCAAATTCGAAGACTTCGTTGAGTCGGTCGGTGTACACATGGATATAATAATCGCCAAAAACTGCCTGGGGCAACTGCGCCGAAAGCATCCGTACCGAGGATACGCCGGCTGCCAACGGCCCACTTTGGTACATGCCGAGCAAAGTGGCCGAATTCAGGTTGAGCGTTGGTGTACTGCTGAGATAGACGTAATCCCGAAAGTTGTTATTGGCCAACATATCGCCGGTTCCCTGGTTCTTTACCGTCCATGTGATGTTGATGGATTGGCCGGAAAACGCATTGGTGGGAGCAATCACAGAAATCACCCGCAGATCGGGCGGCGGTGTGAGATTGATCGTAATCGGGAAAGCTACGGCCGTGTTGTTGTTTTCGTTGCTTTCCGGCAGCGTCGTATTCGCGTCGGTGCGCACGATCAGGAAGTAGTTGCCCTGGATGCCTTGCGGCAAGGTGACCTGCGCCATTTGGGCGTAGCTCTGACCGGGGTTTAGCGCTGTGAAGTTAATGCCGCCGCCGAGGTACACATCCACATTAGGCTGGTACACATTGTCGGTAGACAGGTAAACATAATCGTACCACGACGACATTCCGGTGGCCCCGCTGCCGCTATTGGAGGTTTGCCAACTGACGGAAATGGACGTGCCGGAGAATGGTTGTGTCGGTGCCATAACGCTGCCGACAGTCAGGTCGGGCAGCTCACGCAGGGTAAACTGCTGTATCGGCCCTGCGGTTTGACAGAAATCGTTTTTGGCTACCACCTGCCACTTGTACGCCGCGCCGTACACCAGATTGCCCGGGTTGTGGTAATAGGATATTTGTGTCAGGTCTTGCCCGGTAGGGGCGATGGGCTGCGGTTGATCGGCCTTCCAAATGTAAATATCGTAGCGCGTGGCGCCGGATGAGGGCAGCCAAGAGAAGGATACGGGCGGACTCACATTCGTTGTGCCGTCGGCGGGCAGCATATTCGCGACCACCGTTGGGGTTTGGTAGTTGGTGACCCATTCAATCAGCGTGTCGTTGGGCGGGTTCAAATCGCCTCCGAGTGCGGTAAATAAGGTAAACATGTGGTCTTTATAGGCCGACATGTTGGTCGTTTGAGCAAAGGTGTAGTGAATAGTGTCGCCCGGTTGTACTATGCGAGCGCCGATATTTTCCACCACGTAGGCACCATACCCGCGCCGGTAGACCACATCAAAGCCCGTTTGTGGGAATCCCCCGAAGTTTTGAACGACAACTTTTACAACGGCAGGGGCGCTAAGGTCACATTGTTCAACAGGTGTCAGCAACCGCGTGATGCCCACGTCGTCGGTCAGGTAGTCAAACTCATCTGCGCCGATGTCGGGGTAACTGGTATTGCGCGGCTGCCCGTCTATGTCGGTGAGCACATCCGGCGTGAATGAGGCGGCACTATCCAACGCAACCTGTAACACATGCAGGTCGGTAGCGGAATAAAAGAGCGGATTGGCAGAGACAGAGTTTTGCTCGCGACCGCTGATATTGCGCAGGGCCTGCAGGTTTGCGACGTTTGTGCCGGCCCAAGAGGCTAGGTTGGCGCCGGTCGAGTACAGGTTGTTGAAATTGGAGACCTGCAAGACCGAGTTGCCATAGTTGTTGTAGAAGGCATAGCCGCCGCCGGAGTTGGCAAAGATGTTGTTCAGGACGTTTTTGTTGTTTCCGCCTTCGATCAGGTCCAAGGCTCGGCTGCTCGTGTTCGTGTTGAACAGATGTACGCTGTTGTGGAAAATGTTCTGAAAACTTCCCGCGTAGGACGAAATGCCGACCACGAAATTGTTGCCGCCGATAGACACGAAATTGTTGACCACCAAGGCCCGGTTGGCAGCCGTGCCGTTGCAAGAATAAAGCCGGATACCCGTGTTGTTTGTACCAATGACCACCTTGTTTCCGACGATGCGCAGACCGTTGTTCGAGTATTCGCACTGGATACCGTAGCCCAAAGGGGTGTTGATCGTGTTGCCGCTAATTATCGGCGCGTTTTGGTAGCCCAAATAAATAGCCCGGTTTCGGGTTCCCTCGAAGGTGTTGCCCTCTATATGCGTGCCGTTTTCCAAATTGGCGGTGTTGTACCCGTACAGTGAAATGGCGCGGTATCCCGCGTCGAACCGGTTGTTCAGGATGCGAATATCTGCATCAAGGGCAATAGAGCCTTCGGCTTCAATGTAGTCGTAACTGCTCGTGGAGGTTTCCACAAACAGATTTTTTTCAAAGGTGACGTTATTAACGCCATTGGCTAAGTAGAACCCGTCGGTGTTATGCCGCCGGACGGTAACTTTTCGGAAGAGCAGGTTACTTGTATTGTCCAGTCGGACGATCGCACCGCCGTTCTGGCCTGTGCGTGTGAGCACCACCAGGGAACTGTCGCCCGACTCCGACTGAAAAGTAACGGTGTTGACCGGGCTTCCGCCGCGAATGCCGGTGATGGTCAGCGCCTCGTTGTAGGTGCCGTTGCGCACGTTGAACGTGACCGGCCCCAGCACGCCACCCTTAAGCAGGGCCGTGATTGCGTTCGTGAAACTGGCAAAATTGGGCACCACACCGCCGATGGTGTACGTGCCGCTCAGGCCAGCGTACAGGTCGTTGAGTTTGGCTGTATCGTTGCCGGGGTTGTTGTCTGCCGCCCCGTTCGGGTTTTGGGTGTAGGCCACGAGGTTGTGCGCCACACCCACGGCAAAATTGTGCGTGCCGATGACCACCGTATCGCGTTGGCCGGGGAAAAGCGTACCTGCCCAATTGTACGGGGTTTTAGGCACGTTGTTCACCCGCCATTGTACGGCCAAGGTCATAATCGTATCAATGCCGCTGTTTTTCAAAACGGCCCGCAGTTCCCGATTTCCGGCAGGGAAAGGGGTGATCTTGTTCGGTTCCACAAGTACTTCAACGCCCACGTCTCGGGTCGTCATGGGCGCGAACTCGTCGGCGCCGATGTCGGGCGTGAGCGGGTGGCGCGGCTCGCCGTCCATGTCGTCGGTCAATCCGGCGACTGGGATGCCAGCGTTGTTCAGGTCGGCCTCCTCAACGTGCAGGTCGGTGTTGGACAAGAAGCGCGGATTGATGGAACGGGAATTGCCGTCTTGGCCGGAGGCTGCTTGCCAATCGGCGAGGGTGGCGAGGTTTGCGTTTTGCCAGTAGCCCAACAGACTGCCCGTGGTGTAGAGATTGTTGTGGTTGCTGGACACGTTGGTGGCGCCGTTGATCACGAGCGGGGCAGCGCCGAGCGGACAGGCGAGGATGTTGTTTTTCAAGTCCAAACCGATGTTGGAGACGTTGTACAACGCGTACATGCCCGTCGAGGACGTGTTGAGATTGACGCTGTTGAAGTACACCTTGGCGCGGTCGCTGCTGGACAGGTAAATCCCGTACGCATTCACGTTCGCGCCCTCGCCCATGGTCACGAAGTTGTTGGCGATCAGGCCAGTCAGCCCGGCCTGTGTATCGGAGTCTTCAAGGTAAATACCGTACTGCCGTCGCAACCTGATCCGGTTTTTAGTGACAGTAAAGCCGTTATTGCATTGGTTGAGGTAGATGCCGTACGCGGCAGAGTTGGTCGTCGTGTTGGTGATGATATTTCCCGAAACTACCGGGTATCCTTCGTTGTAGAGGAAAATGGCGCCGTTCAATTGATTGTTGAAAATATTATCGCGGATGATCAGATTGGTTTCGTTGGTGCTTGACCCGCGCATCGAAACACCATAGATTCCGTTTTCGAAGCGATTGTTTGTTATCGATGTAAAATTGTCTGCCGTCGTTTCGGAATAGATTGACGACGCGCCAGTTGTAGAAGAACTTAGAAAAACGCAGTTCTCGAAGCAGTTGTGTTCCGCTCCATTCAACAGATACACTATACCGCCATACGTCCCATTCGTTGCCTCCAGCGTCATCCGCCGGAAACGGAACCAATCGGCGCTGTCCAGTTTTACGGTAAAATTATTGGTGGAATTGCTGTTGAACGTGAGTTTCACCGCCGTGCTGTCGCCCGATTCCGACTGAAACGTGATGAGTTTGTCGGCGCCCGCGCCGATTATTTCTTTCAGCGTGATCTGCTCGGTGTATGTGCCGTTTCGTATGTTGAAAAACACCGAGTCCACTACCCCACCCTGGTTCAGGGCGTTCACGGCCGACGCGAAGGTCGGGAAGTCGGGGCCGGCGCCGCCAATGGTGTAGTTGCCGCCGAGGGCCGCCCAGAGGTTGCTGACCGAGGCCGTGTCGTTGCTCATATCGCCGTCGGGCAGGGCATTGGGTAGGGCGGTCCAGGCGCGGATGGCATAGGGCGTATTGATCTCGAACAGGGCGGTACCGATGGTCACGCCCGCGAGGGTGCCGCCGGAGAGCAACATGCCCGACCACTGATAGGGCGGTTGGGCCACGCCGTTCAGTTCCCATTGGATTTCGACGGTTTGCAGGGTGTCCACGCCGTTGTTGTTGAGCGTGACCTGCACAGGCTGAGTGCCGGCGGCGAAGGTCTTTTTGGGATAGTCCACCGACAGGATGCCCGCTTCGTTCGGTTCGGTGGAAAACTCGTCGGCCCCGATGTCGGGGGTGGTGGCGCTGCGCACCTGGCCGTCTATGTCGGTCGGCACTTCGGCAAAAGGGATGCCCTCGCCATCGAGCAGGACGTTGGTGGTGTGCAGGTCGGTGGCGCTGAAAAACAGGGGATTGACGGACAACGCGTTGGCGTCGAAGCCCGTGGCGTTCTGCCAAGCGGTGAGGGTGGTGAAAAAGGTGGCGTTGTAGGCGTTGTACACCAGATTGGTGCCCGAGGACAGCCAGTTGTTGTAGTTGGAGGCCTCGATCATGGTGGTGGAACTGCGGTTGATCACATAGCCGTTGGCCGCGTTGTAGCCGATGTTGTTGAACAGGCGCAGGTTGTTGCTGGATCCCAAAAACTCGAAGGCCGAACTGCTCGCGTTGGAGCCGTTCATGTGGATGCTGTTGAAATAGATATTGACAAACGGAGCACTATTCAGCCGCATGCCTGTATTCGCAGTAGTCCCTGCAACCTGCACAAAATTGTTTGCCACTAAACTGCGATTGCCACTAGTCGCCGTACATCCGCTGAGATGGATGCCGTATGCCCCCCGATCCATGTTGATTTTGTTTCCGAGCACCCGGACGCCGAGGTTGCAACTGGAGATCAAAACGCCTACTTCGTACGCCGTCGAGGTTCCCAAGATGGTATTGCCCTCCACGGCCGGCGTGTTTTGGTAGGCCATGTCGATGCCGCGGTAGTTTTGGTTTTCGAAGCGGTTGTTCAGGATCACCGTGCCGGTGTTGTAATTGGCCGTTGAATTGACCCCGTAGTAAAAAAATCCGTGGCTGCCATTTGCCAAATAGTTGTTCCTGAAGGTGTTTCGGTTGTTTTGCGTAGCCTCTGAATGCACGATGGCCCGGCTGGTCAGGGTAGAGGTCGTCGCGACTCCAAGGAGTCGGCAATTTTCTATGATGTTGTCGTCGGAACTGCCGGCAAACCGCACGACATTGGCATTCGTCGCGTTCAGCGCCTGCAAGGTCATCTTGCGGAAGCGCACCCAGTCGGCGCCGTTCAGGCGCAGGGTGAAGTTGTTGGTGGAGTTGGCATTGAACTGCAAGGTCACCGCCGTGCTGTCCTCCGTTTCCGACTGGAAGGTGACCGTGTTTCCGGCACCGGTGCCAAGAATGGGGGCGAGGGTGATCTGCTCGGCGTAAGTGCCGTTTCGGGCGTTGAAGGTGACCGGACCGACCACGCCGCCGTTTTGCAGGGCCGATACAGCCTGCGCAAAATTGGTGAAATCCGGCCCCGTGCCGCCGATGGTGTAGGGGCCGGACAATGCCGGGAACAGGTTCAGCACTTTGGCGGTGTCGTTGCCCGGCAGCGGGTCGGCCATCAGGTTCGGGTCGGTGGCCCATGAGACCAACGAGATGCCCTGGCCGACCTCAAAATCGAGGGTTCCCAGCGGGATGGTCAAGGTGGCGCCGGGGGCCAGGCTGCCCGTCCAGGGCACGGGCGGTTGCGGCACGCCGTTGACCGTCCATTGCACGGCTGCCGAGAACAAGGCGCTGGAGCCGTAGTTCTTCAAAACTGCTTCGATGTTTTGCGCACCGGCGGCGAAGGGCATGACCGGCGCAATGAGCTGCGCAATGCCCGCGTCGGTCGCCGGGGGCGTGAACTCGTCGGCGCCGATGTCCGGTGTTTGGGCATCGCGCGGTTC
>Ga0268299_1000672_pt1 | contig 93033 bp, 76 predicted proteins | sample NOBtaG_FD_193484 | JGI IMG/M metagenome (GOLD analysis project Ga0268299, IMG submission 193484) | Activated sludge microbial communities from bioreactor in Nijmegen, Gelderland, Netherland - NOB reactor | ecosystem: Engineered > Bioreactor > Aerobic > Activated sludge | place: Netherlands...
GGCGGCCCGAGCTTTTTCTCAATCGCAAGTAGTGTCACGCTGGTGACTCTTCGAGTGAATAATTAGCACGGGGGTTTGCGGGGGCAAGGCGGGAAATGGGGGTTTTTATTGGGAAATGTGCCATGTCATGTGGCGGGCGAGTGTTGGGGTGGGAAAAAATCTTTTGGGGTTGGATGGTAAAGCTATTTTCGCGCGAGGGGGGCGGTTTCGTTTGCGCCTTTTATGCGATACGCACGGGCTGGAAGCCCATGCTACCCTGTGCTGTGCGCGGCGGGTTCGGTGCGCACGGGCCGGAGGCCCATGCTACCCGGTGGTGTGCGCGGCGGGTTCGATACGCACGGGCTGGAGGCCCATGCTACCCGGCGGTGTGCGCGGCGGGTTCGATGAGCACGGGCTGGAAGCCCATGCTACCCGGTGGGTTGTGGTGAGATCGTTTTGTCAGCGTGGTCGGGCGAAATGTGCCGGCCAAAAAAAGAAGCGGCGGCCGCGGGATGGGCCGCCACTTGAGAGTTGGTATGCATCGGCGCGAGGCTAGGCGGTTACGGTTCCCTTTCGAGCATCATTGAGCACATTGATCCAATGATCCTTGTGCCTGCTGATCAGATCCAAGAGGCGACACGCCATAGGCGGCGGCTTGCGCTTGCCTTGTTCCCAGCTTTCAACACATTCCACCGAGGCCGCCAGGATTTGAGCGAAGACCGCCTGGCTGACACGCAATGAGTGTCGAATGTTTCTTATGTCGTCGGCGTCGTATTCTTTTGGTTTCAGCTCCAATTCCACATCGCGCACGGTGAACTTGCTTTCAATTGGAACGCCGCTCTCAAGGGTTTCACACAGTTCGGTGAGATCAGAAACGATCTCTTTCCCGATGTTACGCCTCCGGGTGCGCACGCGTGGGTCTTTTTTTGGATTCCTTTTCGAGACCTTTCTTGAACCATTCGAGTAGCTCTTTGATTTTACCTTTCGTCCCATGATCAAAATCATCCTTCTGCGACTTGTCGTATATGCTTATTAACACCACCACAGAATGGTCTTGAAAAAAAGCATACAAGACTCTCGCTGCACCGCTCTTGCCTGTGCCCCATTTCGCCGGAGCGAATCGAACCTTCCTCAGTCCTCCCGTCCCGGGAACAACCGGCGGACCCTCCGGAGAAGCCATGATGAGCATCTCCAAAGCCATCAGGTCTTCTTCGGTCAGGCCCAGTTTTCCCCACTCTCTTGTGAAACTCGCCGCCTGTATGAACCTCAACCAGTCCTGCGGCGACAGGTCTCTCGTATGAGTCAACGTCGCTTTGCTACGACTGTGGCTTCCGCTCATCACTCTGCGCTCTGATTTAGGAATCGGTTCCAACCGAAAGCGCAGACAAGTATATCGTACACTGTAGGATAGGAAAGTTGAGAGGGATTTTTGGGGATAGTCTTGCAAGGGCTGTATTGGACTGCAGTTAGAGTCTCAGTTTAGCCATTTTGAGTAATAGCAGACTCTACTTTCGGACTGTCCAATCCTGGGTGAATTTCAGGCATGGGCCAATTCCCTGAGTATGCGGCCGGGCTCACTGAAACATTGAAACTCGGCGGGTGTATTCCGCCGCCGTCGCCCCCATATTTTGCAACGCGATCGAGGTATACGGGCTGTTAATAAGAACATGACTTCAATATTTGACGGGGATGGGCGAATCCCATTCCATTAAGCCTCATGAAATCGTTTCAGGGGGCGACAGGAGAACGCGATGGCCAGTGAGAGTGGATGGTACTTCGTAAAAGACGGCAAGTCGGTCGGGCCGATGAGCCGCGAGGAATTGATTCGGCAGCTCTCGTCGGCCGGCGGGCCCGAGGCGCTGATCTATGGGCCCGGCATGGTCGACTGGGTGCAAGCGCGGCATGTGGCGTCGATTGCCTCGCAACTTGGCGGGTCGGCGGGCGTTGCCCGAGCGGCGCCGCCGCCGGTCAGCGGCGCGCGGATGGCCGACGAGATCGACTACGAAATCTTCGGCGATGACATGCAGTTCGTGGAGATCACGCTGGACCCGGGCGAGGTCGTCGTCGCCGAGGCCGGAGCGATGATGTACATGACGCGCGGCATCGAGATGCAGACGGTCTTCGGCGATCCGTCGAAGAACTCGGGCTTGCTCGGGAAGATCTTTGAAGCGGGCAAGCGAATGGTGACGGGCGAGTCGCTGTTCCTGACGACCTTCGGCGCGGCCGGTCGGGAGCGCGAGAAGGTGGCGTTTGCTTCGCCTTATCCCGGCAAGATCGTCCCGATGGACGTGGCCCAGCTCGGCGGCGAAATCCTCTGTCAGAAGGAGGCGTTTCTCTGCGCCGCGCGCGGGGTGACGATGGACATCGCGTTCCAGAAGAAACTCGGCGTGGGCTTCTTCGGCGGCGAGGGATTTATCTTGCAGCGCATTCGCGGCGACGGGCTGGCCTTCGTTCATGCCGGCGGCACCATCGTCAAGCGCGACCTCGCGCCCGGCGAGCAGATGCGCCTGGACACCGGGTGCCTCGTCGCCTTTCAGCCGTCGGTGAACTACGACATTCAACTGGCCGGCGGCATCAAGACGACGCTCTTCGGCGGGGAGGGTCTCTTCCTGGCGACGCTGACCGGGCCGGGGTCTGTGTGGCTGCAGTCGCTCCCGTTCGCGCGATTGGCGGCGAGGATCATCGGGCCGTATGCGCGAAACAAGGGCGAGGGGTCGCTATTGGGCGGCATCGGATTGGGGAGCATCCTCGGCAGCGACGAGTGACGACGAACTTGTTGCGTCACTTGCGCGGTGAATTGCGCAGCATGTCGGCGAGGATCAGCGCGGTGTTTTCCGCCGCGCCCGATTTGACCAGCGGCTGGATGGTCGCGGCGAGGTCCTGGCGAACTTTGTCCAGCTTGCCGGGGGTGGAGAGCCATTCGACGGCGGTGGCGATGATGGGGTCGACGCTTCGGTAGTAGGGCATGAACTCGGGGACGATCTCGCGGCCGGCGAGGATATTAGGGATGGACAGGTGCGGCGTGGTGATGAGCCAGCGACCGATGAGGTTGTAGGCCAGGGCGCTGCCGTTGTACATGACGATCATCGGCGTGCCGCGATAGGCGACTTCGAGGGTCACGGTTCCTGAGGCAACGAGGACGATATCGGCGGCGACGATCGCGGCGGCGCGGTTCATCGCGCCTTCGACGATGGTCAGCGGCAGGCTGCGGGCGCGGCCGCGAATGATGGACTCGATGAGCGTGCGCGACTCTTCGCTCGAAGCGCCGATGGCGAACTTGATGCCGCGATGTCGGATCGCCAGGGCCGCGGCGACATCGAGCTGGCCGGGCAGGACTTCTTCAATGACATGCCGCCGCGAGCCGGGCAGGAGGGTAATGAGCGGGCTCGCGCCCTCGCGAAAGCGCTTCACATCTTCGTCGGAAGGTGTGACGCCGAGCAGGCGATCGAAGGAGGGGTGGCCGACGTAATCGGCGCGGATGCCGCGACTGCGGAAGTATTCCTCTTCGAAGGGCCACAGACACGCGATGCGATTGACTCGATTGCGGACGCGGCTGTTTCGCCACCATCGCCAGCCCCAGGCCCAGGTCTGCGGGGCGATGTAGTAGAGGACGGGAGTGCCGGCGAGTTGGCATTTTCTGGCGATGGGGAGATTCAGGGCGGGGGAGTCGACCATGACGGCGGCGTCGAACTTCTCGTGGCGAAGGTAGTCGGTCAGATTGCGCAGCAGCCGCCATGCCTCCGGGATACGGCCGAGGGCGGCGAAGGCCATGGCGGATTTGGCGGTCATGTCGTGGAAGCAGTAGCAGCCGGCCTCGCGCATGGCGGGACCGGCGAGACCGGCGAAGGTGGCGGCGGGATGAGACGCCCGATAGGCCCGAATAAAGGCGGCGGCGTGCTCGTCGGCGCTTTGCTCAGCGGCGCTGATGAAGATCCGATGGGCTGGGGGCTCTTGACTCATGGAAATCACATGGCCCTTCGCGAGCCCGGGATCATTCGACGTGAATGAACACCCCCAACATATCGCCGGTTTATACCCTAAAGGGGGGTATCGGTGGTAGATATCGGACGTGTGGGTACTGGTAGCGTTTTGATTGAAAAGACACGGGCGAGACGCCCGTACCACCCAGACTTTGCCAGTGCCTGTTTTTCGGTACTGGCCGCGTTCGTTTTTTTGCAGAGAATCGAGGCGATCCAGCACAACTGACCGGCTCCCTTACCCTTGACATCGCCCTGCGACGTAAAGGGCAGGCGGTCGCGGCTCGGATTGAGGCCCACGAAACCAGTACCGAAAAGCAGGGTCAATCGCGGTCGCATGACGGGCGGATCGGGATCATTATCTCCTTGACGGAGGTGGACTTGCGGTTTACGCTGTAGGTTTCCGCGTAGACTCCGCTTCGTGCGTTCTACCATCATAAGAACAAACTTGAAAACTTGTTTCGGGAGGTGACGATTGGCATCGGCGTTGGTCCGCGAGTTGATTGACTCGGGCATTCATTTTGGCCACCGGGTGAGCCGGTGGAACCCCAAGATGGCCCCGTACATTTTCGGCAAGCGGAATTCCATTCACATCATCGACATTCGCGAGACCATCCGGGGTCTGCTTCGTGCGAAAAAGTTTCTCACAGCGATCGTGTCGCAGGGTCAGGACGTGCTGATCGTCGGGACCAAGCGTCAGGCGCGGGAAACCGTGGAAAAGCAGACCAAGCGCGTAGGCATGCACTACGTCAATGAACGATGGCTTGGCGGCACACTTACCAACTTTAAGACGATCCGCTCGCGTCTGGCCAGACTAGAGTATCTGGAAGACCTCGAGAAGACGGGTCGTATCAACGAACTTACCAAGAAAGAGCGGGCCGTCGTTGACCGCGAGCGCAAGAAGATCACGCGCAACCTCGAGGGCATCCGCAAGATGACCCGGTTGCCGGGGGCGCTTTTGATCGTGGACGTTCGTCGCGAGCACATTGCGGTGAAGGAAGCCCAGAAGCTGGGGATTCCGACCGTGTGCATTGTGGACACGGACAGCGATCCGGCGGTGGCTGACATTCTCATTCCGGCGAACGACGACGCGATGCGGGCGATCGAACTTCTGATCACGCAACTGGCTGATGCGATCCAGGAAGGCAAGGCCGGGCGACCGGCGCCGAGCGAGTCCGCCGAAGAGCAGGGCGGTGCGCGTCCGCGGAAGTCGCGACGGAAGACGACGTCTGAGATGGCTGAAGAAGGGGCCGATGCCGGGGGCGAGGCGGTTTCGTCTTCGATGCCGGTTGAGACGGTTCCCTCATCGACCAAGACCGCGTCGGCTGATCATGTGCCGGACGGCGTCTAGACGCCGTCACGCGTGTGGGACATCGACACTTGTCAACGGATGAACGTCCGCGACCCCTTCGCAGGGAGGGCGACGGCGGCATTTGTCCGGGACGTTGCCCCGTCGCTTCGGACCTCGCGGTAGAGAGCGTGGGCCCGGGCGAAATCCACTCATCGCATTCGATTATTTGATATTGTTTCAGGGAGACGCAAGGACACCATGGCGGAAATCACGGCACAACAGGTACAGAGCCTTCGATCCAAGACGGATCTGGCGATGATGGATGTCAAGAAGGCGCTGGTCGAGGCGGGCGGCGACGAGGCCAAGGCGATGGACATTCTGCGGAAGAAGTTCGCCGACAAGATGACGGATCGCGCGGACAAGGAGACGGCGAACGGTCGGATCGGCGTGTTTGCCAGCGACAAGGGCGCGGCGCTGGTTGAGATGCGGTGCGAGACCGACTTCGTCGGCGGCAACGACTCGTTCAAGGAACTGGCGAACTCGATCGCGGAGACGGTGCTGGTGAGCGGGGTGACGGATGCCGAGAAGCTGAAGAGCGCGAAGGCGAAGGACGGCCGCACGTTGCAGGAGCACCTGGTCGATGCCTTCGGCCGGTTGAAGGAGAACATCGGACTGAAGCGTGCCGCGCGAATCGAGGGACACGGCGCGTGCTACGTTCACCATAACGGCAAGGTCGGCGCGGCGATTGCCTGCGACAAGGCGCCGGGCGAGGCGGGGCGGCATGTGTGCATGCACATCGCCTCGACGATGAACATCGCGGGATTGACGCGGAACGACGTGGACGCCGCATCGGCCGCCGAGGCGCGGGAGAAGGCCGCCGGCGAGGCGAAGGGCAAGCCCGAGCAGATTCTCAACAAGATCGTCGAAGGCAAGATGGACAAGTGGTATGGCGAGCGCGTGCTGCTGGAGCAGCCGTTTGTGATGGACGACAAGAAGAGCGTTCAACAGTTCGCCAAGGAGAACGGTTTTACCGTGACGGCGTTTGTGAAGTTTGAGGTCGGCGGGTTGTCTTAATCGACTTCGACGGAAAACAGATTGGATTCACGAGAGCCGCGGAGACGCGGCTCTTTTTTTTGCGCCGGCGGTGCGTCAGGGATCGCGGATTGAGTTGGGGATTTCGATTTCTGAGAGGCGGCGGTAGGCGGCGGGCTGGCCGCCGAGGGTGGCATGCGCTACCGGAAAAGTCTGTGAACTGCGTGGGGTATTCCACAATCCAGGAGTCGATTGGCCGATTACTCCACCGTCGCGAGAATCTCCCTGACGCCCAATCCACCCATGCGAGGAAAATCGCCCCTCACTGGAGGAATGAACGCGATTCGGCACGATTCGTGCAGCTTGCTACGGTGCAAGCGAACACTTCTGAGGGCATGCCATGAATACGAGAGCGATTTCAACTCGACGATCAAGGGGTCGGTCTGATTGTGGCGCCAAGTTCGTATCCTCGAATCGCCGCTTCTACGTCGTGATCCTCGCAACGGGGACTTGGATGGTCGCCTGCAACACGCCAACCAGTATTGAGTCTGGAGGCTCAATTCAGCCGGGCGAGACAAAAGGGAGCCCATCCGTCGTTGCTGAAATCACGCCTGCGGAACTAGCGCAGAGGACCGCGGATACTTATCGCGAGGCCGAATCGCTGGAGTACGAAGCTCGTGTCACTCAGTCCAACTACCCGGCGGAAATCGAGTGCAAAGTGAAGCACGGGCTCGAGCATCGCGTGCAACTGGAAGTTTACGACCACGGAAAACTGATCTACGAGTTGTCGAAGTCACCCACGAAGGACGGTATTCGAGTCGTGGAGAAGAACCACCGGGGTAGCGAACAGGCGGACTACGTGGTTCCCACCGAGGAGGTCGCAAGCGGACGATGGGACACGCGTTGCAAGCGCGACATATGGGGCTGCATCTTTGGGGGGGAGTTGAATTCGCGGGTTGGAACCGAAAGCAGGCGAGCGTCTTTTTTTCAAGAGATCATTTCCACCGCGGAGTCTGTCGGCATTGTGCAGTATGATGACCGACCCTGCTACTTTGTGAAGACCACGCGGCTCCCGGACGTCGACGAGACTCTCTGGATCGACGCAAAGGCGTTCACAGTGCTCAGGTGGAGGCAGGTCGTGCGAGGCGTCGAAAGGGACAGAATCTATTCGCACGTGATCATTCGACCGTCAGAGTGTGCCGTCGACCATCGTGCAAGAAGAGTTGCCGATTTGCCATGGGAATGATCCAATGCCGTTAGGGATCGCGGATGGCGTTGGGGATTTCGATTTCCGATAGGCGGCGGTAGGAGACGGGCTGGCCGCCGAGGGTGCCGGCGAGGGTTTGGAAGTCGGCGGACATTGACGCATTACTGAAGCCGACGGGGCTGCCGAGGGTTGTGGTTTCGAAGGTGAAGAGGTTGCCTGCGCGGGTGGGTTCCTGGACGAAGCCCTGGAAGATCTGCTGGCCGGGGACGCCGCGGATCGCGCGGTTGTTGTAGGCGATGTAGAAGTTTCCATCTCCGGCGATGGTGCGGTCGATGAGGATCGCGCCGATGATCTCGCCATTTGTTCCGAAGCGCAGGATTGAGTCGCCGAAGACGCCGCTGGTTGCGCGCCAGACGCCGAAGAGTGCGGCGATCGTCTGATCGGCATCGAGAAAGACGGTGACGTTTTTGGTGACGGGGTGGCACTGGGCCTCGTCGAGAGAAACGGCGACCTTGACGTTTTCGGGGAGCAGGCCGAGCGAGGTGACGTCGATGTCGAAATTGCCGGCCACCTCGTAGATGATGACGAAGTTTCCGCAATTGCCGTTGCACTCGCTGATGATCGGCTGGCTGTTGCCGACCCGGAAGGTTGCGCGGGCGGTGGGGACGACCTGGCCGCTGGGGTTGCGGACGCTGAGGACGATGGAGGCGACGGCGATTTGTGTGCAGACCTGACCGCCGGGACCGATGACGATGCCGCCGCAATTGCCATTCATGGCACAGAAGGGGAGCAGACAGATGACGAGGAGGGCCGATTTGAAGAATTTCATGTGATGGTACTTCGTCATATCAGGCAGGTTGGAGTGCGGGATCTACCCCCCTATAGGATAGGCGGACAGGCGGGCGGAAATCAATGAGGGCAATAGGGGGTACCGGTAAAGTCTGGATTGAAAAGACACGGGCGAGACGCCCGTACCACCCAGAGTTTACCAGTGCCCTCGGTTTGGTGAAGGCGCGCACGGGGAGCAAGGGTGATGGGTGTCGGATGGAAGGGGCGGGAGGCTGCCCACGCCGGCTTGTCACGAAGGAGGAAGCCATGAAGGCGCGAAGGACCAGACTTGTGAGCGGTTTGATTGCGGCGATGTTGATGATGGGGGCAGTCCCGATTGCGGGGTGCTCCAATCTGTTCAATCAACATTCCCAGATCATGGACGCGATGCGGGGGATCATGGGAGATACGGCGGCGCGTCTGTCGGAGAGCGGGACGGGACAGATTGCCGCGGGCGGGCAGGTCATCAATCCCGGGCTGCGCGTGTCGGGCGGCGTTGAGTATTACGCGGTCGCCCAATACGAGGGGGTCAGCGGGCAGGTGACGGCGGCGATGCACGGGGGACTGGACCGCGTGGTGCCGGAAGAGGTGCAGCATCGGATCGACGCGATCTGGCGGGATTCGAGTCTGACGGCGTCGAAGCGGGCCCAGATGATTTACGACATCCTGGACAAGTGGATGAATGAGCAGGCGGGCCCGATTGCGCCGGCGGACGATGACACGAATGCGCCGTAGCGGACGATGTCGTTCGTATGGCGTCATTCGTTTGGGCGGGTTCATTTCATACGCACGGGCTGGAAGCCCATGCTACCCAGGCGCGATGCGTGGGTGAAACGCACGGGCTGGAAGCCCATGCTACCCGGGCGCGATGTGCGCGTGATTCGCACGGGCTGGAAGCCCATGTTACCCGCGCGCGATGTGGGCGTGATTCGCACGGGCTGGAAGCCCATGTTACCCGGGCGCGATGTGGGCGTGATACGCACGGGCTGGAAGCCCATGCTACCCAGGCGCGATGCGTGGGTGAAACGCACGGGCTGGAAGCCCATGCTACCCGGGCGCGATGTGGGCGTGATTCGCACGGGCTGGAAGCCCATGCTACCCAGGCGCGATGTGGGCGTGATTCGCACGGGCTGGAAGCCCATGCTACCCAGGCGCGATGTGGGCGTGATTCGCACGGGCTGGAAGCCCATGCTACCCGGGCGCGATGTGGGCGTGATTCGCACGGGCTGGAAGCCCATGTTACCCGGGCGCGATGTGGGCGTGATTCGCACGGGCTGGAAGCCCATGCTACCCCGGGGCAATTCTATTGAGTTTGACATTTGGTGAGCGGGCATCGCGGGGGCGATGCCCGCTGGTGGTTGGTTTGGAGGAGGGGATGATGAGCGCGCGGCAGAGTTGGATGGGGCGTGTTGTTTGGGGAATGTCGGTCGGGGCGGGGGTATTGCTGAGTGCCGGATGTGTGGCTCCGCATTCGGGGGCGGGACGCGATTCGGATGCGAGCATTTCGGCGGTTCGCACGCAGGTACGGGATATTACCAATGCGCTGGCGAGCATTGAGAGCGACCTTCGCGCGGGCGGCGACATTTCGACGAACGATGCGTGGACGCTGCGGCTACTCGGGCTGGGGGTGATGCTGCTGGGATTGTCGTATCCGACGGGGAAGATTCTGTGGCTTTCGATCGTGGCGCTTCGGCAGAAGGCCGCGAACCTGACGGGGGCGGGCGGCCTGCCGAAGGAGATCGGCGAGATTCAGGACTTTCTGACGCTGAAGGAGCGATGCGCCGATGTGGTGGCGCATGCGGGCTCGCCACCGAAGGAAAAATCGTCGCGCTGAACATCGTCATGCCGTTCGAGCATGACTTCCGGGCTTTCGGTACTGGCAGAGTTTGGATTGAAAAGACACGGGCGAGACGCCCGTACCACCCAAACTTTACCAGTGCCGGGCTTTCGATTTCGATCGCGACGGTTATACTTTGCGTGTGTCCGGAGTCTTCCGATCTGGTTAGCGGAGCGGAGTGAAGCCATCCATGAGCGAGTCGTCGACGGTTCCGCCTCCCGGGACGGGCTTGGCCGCGCCTTACAACGAGATGTACTCGTCGGGCGAGACGCCCCGGCCGCAGTACAAAATCCTGCAAGATCGGCTGATTGAATTAGGCCCGGAGGAGATTCATCGGCGGCAACAGGCGGCGGATCAGTATTTTCTTCATCAGGGGATCACGTTCACAGTTTACGGTAAGGAAGAGGGCACGGAGCGCATCTTTCCCTATGACGTATTGCCCCGGCTTGTGACGGCGGTGGAGTGGGATGTGCTCGAGCGGGGGATGACACAGCGCATCACGGCGCTGAATCTATTTCTACACGATCTCTATCACGAGGCGAAGATCATTACCGACGGCGTGGTGCCGGCCGAGCTGATTTACAGCTGCAAGCACTATCGTCGCGAGATGCGCGGCATCAATCTGTCCTGCGACAACTATCTGACCGTCGTCGGTTCCGACGTGGTACGGACGCCGGACGGCCGGTTCGCGGTGCTGGAAGACAACCTGCGCGTGCCGAGCGGCGTGTCGTACATGCTGGCGAATCGGCAGGTGATGAAGCGGGTGTTTCCGGTGATCTTCCAGCACTACGGCGTTCGCTCAGTGGATCAGTATTGCAACGAGTTGCTGACGTGTCTTCGGGAGCTTGCTCCGGTGGCGCATGCCGATGCGCGGATCGTTCTTTTGACGCCGGGTGTTTATAACTCCGCCTACTTCGAGCATGCGTTTCTGGCGCGGCAGATGGGTGTGCAGCTTGCCGAGGGTCGCGATCTCGTCGTACATGACAACGTGGTCTATGACCGGACGACGGCAGGGCTGCGGCGGGTTGATGTGATCTATCGGCGCGTGGACGACGACTTTCTCGATCCGGTGGCGTTTCGGCCGGACTCGATGCTGGGGGTGCCCGGCCTGATGAATGCGTATCGGGCGGGGAATGTGGTGCTTGCGAATGCGATCGGGACGGGGGTTGCGGACGACAAGGCGGTGTATGCGTATGTGCCGGACATCATTCGGTATTACATGAATGAAGACCCGATCGTGGATAACGTTGAGACGTATATCTGCAGCCGGCCGGCGGAGCGCGATCACGTGCTGGCGAATCTGGACAAGCTGGTGGTCAAGGCGGTGGGGGAGTCGGGCGGATACGGGATGCTGATCGGTCCGCATTCGACGCGTGCACAGCAGGATGAGTTTCGCGGGCTGATTCTGGGGAATCCGCGTAATTACATTGCGCAGCCGACGCTGTCGTTGTCGGTGGGTCCGTGCTTCATGGGGAACAAGGTGGTTCCGCGGCATGTTGATCTTCGGATTTATGTGCTGAAGGGGAAGCGGATACGCATCACGCCGGGTGGATTGACGCGGGTGGCGCTTCGCGAGGGGAACCTTGTGGTGAATTCTTCGCAGGGGGGCGGCAGCAAGGACACCTGGGTACTGAGTCGTTGAGGGAGGCGATCGGACATGCTATCACGCGTTGCTGATTCGCTTTACTGGATGAGCCGGTTTCTGGAGCGCGCCGAGCATACGGCTCGGGCGATTGACGTGCAGCTTCAGGTGGCGCTGGACGAGGCGCCTGCCAGTGCGTCAACGGGGTGGGTGTGTCTTCTGAATTCGCTTCGCACGGAGTTGCCGGCGGAGATTTGTTCGGACGACCGGGCGATCGCTTCGGCGCTCTTGTTCGATCGGGGGAATTCGTCATCGGTGATATCGTGCGTGGAGCAGGCGCGCGAGAACGCCCGGCAGATCCGCGAGCAGATTACGTCTGACGTGTGGGAAGAGATCAATCGGCTGTATCTGTCTGTGCGGGAGATGGACATCGACGGCGTTTGGCGCGCGGGGCCGCACGGATTTTTGCGGCGCATTCAGCGTGGGGCGCAGCTGCTTGCGGGTGTGGCCGATTCGACGATGAATCACGGGGAGGGATGGCAGTTCATCCGGCTGGGGCGATTTGTCGAGCGCGGGATCGGCCTGGCCTGGCTGCTGGACGCGCACTTCGGTATGCGGGTGCCGGGCATCGGCAGCGAGCCGACTTCCGATGACTTTGTGATATGGTCGGGGCTTCTTCGGACGTGCACGGCGTTTGAGCCTTATTGCAAGGTGCACACGGCGGATCTGCGGCCGCAGTGGATTCTCCAGTTTTTGCTGTTCAGCCCCGACTTTCCACATTCGATTCGGTTTTGCGCGGCGGAGATCGAGGCGTCGATCGACGCGCTGGCGGAGGACACGGGGACGCTTCGCAGCGAACTGGTGCGACGATTGTCGGGGCGGCTGCACGCGGAACTGGGATTTCGATTGATCGACGAGGTGATCGATGCCGGTTTGAGCGGGTATCTGGACCGCGTCGTTTCGCTTTGCGTGCAGGTGCACAACGCGGTTTATGACCGGTACATCAGTTATGCCATTGATGCGGCACTGAGGGGCAACGGGCCCCGGGCCGTCGCGGGGTATTGAGAGTCAGCCATGCGATACCGCATTCACCATACGACACGATTCCGATACTCGCAGCCGATTCGCGAGAGCGTGATGGAGGTGCGGATGCAGCCGCGCACGGATGGCACGCAGCGATGTCTGGAGTTTGAATTGTCGCTGGGGCCGGATGCCCGATGGGAGCGATACAGTGACTTCCAGGGGAATGCGGTCCATCATTTTGATATTCCGTCGGTGCATGATGAGCTTGTGGTGACGGCGGATGCGCTGGTGGATGTGCAGCCGGACAAGGAGTTGCCGGGCAGTGTGTCGGAGACGGCGTGGGCGCGGCTTGATGAGTTGAAGGAAGAGGCGGCGTACTGGGACTGGCTGCATCCGAGCCATTTCGCACATTCTTCGGAGCGGCTGGAAGCGTTTGCGAAGGAGCTGTCGATTCGTCGCGAGGCGGACCCGCTGACGGTGGTGCATCGTCTTTCGTCGGGGATCACGGCGGCGCTGGAGTATCAGCCCGGGGCGACGCAGGTTGATTCGCCGATTGACGATTGCCTGAAGGCGCGGAAGGGGGTGTGCCAGGATTTTGCGCATGTGTTTATCGCGGTGTCGCGTGGGCTGGGGATTCCGACTCGGTATGTGAGCGGGTATCTGTTTCACCGGACGAAGGCGGCCACGGGGCTTGGGGATGACGCCTCACATGCGTGGGCGGAGGCGTATATTCCGGAGGTGGGGTGGCTGGGCTTCGATCCTTCGAACCAGATGACAGCGGGGTCGACGCACGTGCGTGTGGCGGTGGGTCGGGACTATCAGGATGTGCCGCCGACGCGCGGGGTGTTTCGGGGTTCGGCGGAGACGGAGCTGAATGTTCATGTGGACGTCACGAGGACGTGAGGAAGTCGGGGGCGGATGATGGAACTTATGGATTCGGGTGCGAGTATGGGCAATTTGCGGTGCGATCTGTCTGAGCAGGGGCGGGGGCTTTTGCTGAAGCTGACGGGCCAGTTCGGCTACGGCGAGATGGAAGAGTTCGACAAGCACGCGAAGCGCATGGCGTCACACAATGCGACGCTGGTGGTGCTTGATCTGAGCGAATTGAAGACGATCACGAGCGCCGGGATCGGGGCGTTGCTACGCCTGAAAAAGAGCATGGACACGCGCAAGTGCGTGCTGCGCATGGCCGCGCTGCCGGCGAACATCGAAGAGGTCTTCAAGCTCTCGCGGCTCGACGATGTGATTCAAATCGTGGCGAGTGTCGATCAGGCGATGAACTAGTGGACTGTCTCAGTTGGAACTACGGATTCGGCCGAATTAGAGGCCGCCGTTTGCGCACGGGCCAGAGGCCTATGCTACCCGAAAAAGCAACCGAGACGGACCACGAGGGCCGTTACTTAGCGTTCTTCGCAATAATCGTTGGCACTTATTCATGCCAGTGCGCACGGGCCAGAGGCCCATGCTACCCTGCATGGGTGAAACGGCAACGGTGGGATGAAATCCGCGATAGGGCCGAGCGCTTATTTCTTCTTGTTCTTGCCGGCCTTCGGCTTTGAGCGGGCCGCGGACTTCTCGGCGATGGTGGCCTGGGCCGCGGCGAGCCGGGCGATGGGCACTCGATAGGGCGAGCAGCTTACGTAGTCCATGCCGACTTCGTGGCAGAAGTGGACGCTCTTGGGGTCTCCGCCGTGTTCACCGCAGATGCCGATCTTGAGATTCTTCTTCGTCGACCGGCCGCCGGCGATGGCGTGCTTGACCAGCATGCCGACGCCGTCGCGGTCGAGGGTCTGGAAGGGATCGTCGGCGAAGATGGCGGCCTTTTCCTGGTTGACATAGTCCGGGAGGAATCGGCCGGCGTCGTCGCGTGAGAGGCCCATGGCCATCTGGGTGAGGTCGTTGGTGCCGAATGAGAAGAAGTCGGCGACGGCTGCGACCTGATCGGCGGTGATGGCGGCGCGGGGGGTTTCGATCATGGTGCCGACGAGGTAGGGGACCTTGACGCCGGCGGACTTGAGGATTTCGTCGGCGACGGCGCGGGTGCGGTCGGTGAGGATCTTGAGCTCCCTGGCGTCGATGGCGAGGGGGATCATGATCTCCGGGGCGACCTTGATGCCACGGCCGCGGCACTCGACGGCGGCCTCAATGATGGCCCGGACCTGCATCTCCAAGATTTCAGGGTAGGTGATGCAGAGGCGACAGCCGCGGTGGCCGAGCATGGGGTTGGATTCGTGGAGCATTTCAACTCGGCGACGGACGGTTTCGTAGTCCTTGCCGAGGTAACGGGCCAGTTCGCGCTGCTTGTCCTCGGTGTGGGGGACGAACTCGTGGAGGGGGGGGTCGATGAGACGAATCGTGACGGGGCGGCCGTCCATGGCCTCGAAGATGCCGATGAAGTCCTGCCGCTGGAAGGGGAGGAGTCGATCGAGGGCGCGACGGCGGTCGGACTCGGTGTCGGCGACGATCATCTCCTGAATTGCGAGGCGGCGGTCCTCGGTGTCGAAGAACATGTGTTCTGTTCGGCAGAGGCCGATGCCTTCGGCGCCCATCTTGATCGCGTTTTCGGCGTCGTAGGGGGTGTCGGCATTGGTGCGGACCCTGAGGGTGCGGCGTTCGTCGCACCACTTCATGAGGGTGTAGTACTCGTCGGGGAGGGTGGGGGAGACGAGGCCGATTTCGCCTTCGTAGATGGCTCCGGCGGAGCCGTCGAGGGTGAGGTAATCGCCGGCGCTGAGGGTCTTGCCGTTGATGGACATGCGCTCGTTCTTTTCGTCGATCTGCAGGGCGGCGCAACCGACGATGCAGCACTTGCCCCAGCCGCGGGCGACGACGGCGGCGTGCGAGGTCTTGCCGCCGGTGGCGGTGAGGATTCCCTGTGCGGCGTGCATTCCGCCGACGTCTTCGGGACTGGTTTCCCTGCGGACGAGGATGACCTTCTTGCCTTCGGCGCCCCAGCGCTCAGCCTGTGGGGCGGTGAAGACGATCTGTCCGCAGGCAGCGCCGGGGACGGCGTTGATTCCGGCGCCGAGCTGGCGGACGGAGAGGGATTTGGAATCGAACTGGGGATCGATGATCGGGTAGAAGAGCCGCTCGATATCGACGCCCTTCATGCGGAGGATGGCGTCTTCTTTGCTGATGACGGGCTTGGTGGCGACGGCGGCGTAGCGCTTGGGGAGATACTTCTTCTTGACGAAGCGAGCGGCCTCGCCCTTTGAGAGGAGGGGCTTGGTGGCCTGATCGACGGCGATCTTGAAGATCGCGGCGGGGCTGCGTTTGCCGGTGCGGCACTGGAGCATGTAGAGCCTGCCCTGCTCGACGGTGAACTCGAGGTCCTGCATGTCCTTGTAATGGGCTTCGAGCATGACGCGGACGCCGCAGAGCTGCTCGTAGACATCCTTGTTGTAGCGGCCGAGCTCTTCGAGCTTGATCGGGGTGCGGATACCTGCGACGACGTCCTCGCCCTGGGCGTTCATGAGGAGATCGCCGTAGAAGATGTTTTCGCCGGTGCTGGGGTCGCGGGTGAAACAGACGCCGGTGCCGCTGTCTTCGCCCATGTTTCCGAAGACCATCTGGCAGATGTTGACGGCGGTGCCGGGCAGGCCGTGGAGCTTTTCGACTTCGCGATACTTGACGGCCTTTTCGGCCATCCAGGAGCCGAAGACGGCGTTGATGGCGCCGCAAAGCTGCTCCCAGGGGTTTTGGGGGAAGTCGCGGCTGGTCTGCTCGCGGAAGAACTGCTTGAACTGGCCGCAGAGGTCGCGGAAGTTTTCGGCGGACAGCTCCATGTCGCTGCTTACGTTGGCGCGGTGCTTCATGTCGTGCAGCTTGCTCTCGAGGATGTCCTTGGAGAGGCCGACGACGACGGTCGAATACATCTGGATGAAGCGGCGATAGGAGTCCCAGGCGAAGCGGGCGTTGCCGGTTTTGGCTGCCAGGCCTTCGACACTTCGATCATTGAGGCCGAGGTTGAGAACGGTCTCCATCATGCCGGGCATGGATGCGGCGGCGCCGGAGCGGACGGAGACGAGGAGCGGGTTCCTGGCGTCGCCGAGTTTCTTCTTGCAGCTCTTTTCGAGTTTGGCGAGGGCTTCGCGGATCTGCTTTTCGAGACCCTTGGGCCACTTCTTGCCGCAGTCGTAGTATTGCTTGCAAACTTCGGTAGTGATGGTGAAGCCGCCGGGGACTGGCAGGCCGATGTTGGTCATTTCGGCGAGGCCGGCGCCTTTGCCACCGAGCAGTGCGCGCTGAGTTCCGAGGCCTTCGGCTTTGCCGTTTCCGAAAAAGTAAACGAATTTCGTCGCCATGATCGCAGCTCCTTGATGGCCGGTCACGATTGGCCGGGTGAATATCGTGTGGGTATGCGAAACAGCATTCAGCGGCTGCGAAAACGATTTAGCAGCCGGTAGTCGCTGACCCAAAAGCCCCGCAGTGTAGGGCGAGGGTCTGGATTCTGTCAATTGGGCCGGCGAAACGAGGCGAATGCGGCTTATTGGGCCGCGGATTTCGTGACCGACTCGATGAGCGACTGCTCCTTTTCGATCAGGGTGCGGAGCGACTGGCGGAAGACGCGTTCGGAGAGGAAGGCATCGCTGAGGAGGAGGCTTCGGAAGGATTTGGCGCTTAATTCGAGGACAACGGCGTCGCCGGCGGCGCGGACGGATGCGGATCGTGGAATGCCGCAGAGGACGGCGAGTTCACCGACGATGGCGCCGGGCCCGGCCTGGGTGAGGACCATGTCGCGTCCCTGTCGTTCGACGTAGACATCGAGCTTTCCGGTGAGGACGAGGAGGACGCAGGCGGGCGGGTCGCCTTCCTTGAAGAGGGTCTGGTTGGTGGGCAGCTTCTTGACTTCGCCGCGTTCGAGCAGCATCTTCGCCCCGGCCGGGGTGAAGCCCTGAAAGAGTGGGAAACTGGTGATGATGTTTTCGTAGGATTCGCTCATATGGGCCACCGGTTGGAATAGTGCGTTCGATGTCAGTTCGTTAGCGCGGTTTTCGTAGGAACGAAGCAGTTGGTTCGATTTCGGTCAGGCGATACGCACGGGCCGGAGGCCCATGCTACCCTGTTGAGGGCGGACGGGCCGGAGGCCCATGCTACCCTGTTGGGCGGACGGGCCGGATGCCCATGCTACCCTGTTGGGCGGACGGGCCGGAGGCCCATGCTACCCTGTTGGGCGGATGGGCCGGAGGCCCATGCTATCCCAGTTGAGAGAGACTGCTTCGCTGCATTGAGAACCGCAATAGACACGATCCCTGCATAAGAGTAGTAGTTTGGCGCCTGGGGCACAAGGCGGACGGCGGATCGGACGGACGAAAAGTCGATTTGGTGCTCGTTGAGATTGGAAACAGCCATGCGGACCGCCGATCTGGTCGTGATAAGCGTTTATCTGATCGGGATTCTGGCGATCGGGTGTTCATTTTTTCGAAAGAGCCGCACGACCAGAGAGTTCGTTTCGGCGGGCGGGGCATTGCCGGGCTGGGCGGTCGGACTTTCGATTTTTGGAACTTATCTTTCGAGTAATACGTTCATCGGGCTGCCGGGCAAGGCTTACGGCGAGGACTGGAATGCGCTGGCGTTCAGTTTGTCGCTGCCGATCGCGGCGCTGGCGGCGCATCGATACTTCATGCCGTTTTATCGGGGAGGCGGGGCGATCTCGGCTTACGAGCATCTGGAGCATCGGTTTGGGGCGTGGGCGCGGACGTATGCGGTGACTTGCTATTTGTTGACGCAGATCGCGCGGATGGGGACGGTGATGTTCGGGGTGGCGCTGGCGCTTCGACCGCTGACCGGCTGGGACATGCGGACGATCATTCTGATCATCGGTTTCACGACGACGGTCTATACGCTGCTTGGTGGAATCGATGCGGTGATCTGGACGGACGTGGCGCAGAGCATTGTTCTGCTCGGCGGGGCGATCGTGGTGCTGGTGATTATTTTGATGGGGATGCCGGAGGGGCCGACGCAGGCGATGTCGATCGCGTGGAACGAGGGGAAGCTGGGATTGGGGGGTTTTTCGGCGGACATGACGCGTTCGACGTTCTGGGTCGTGCTGGTGTATGGGCTGTTCATTAACCTGACGAACTTTGGGATCGATCAGAATTACGTGCAGCGGTACCACACGGCGAAGTCGGACGCGGCGGCGGCCCAGTCGCTGTGGCTGGGGGCGCTGCTTTACATTCCGGTGTCGATTCTTTTTCTGCTCATCGGGTCATCGCTGTTTTCGTTTTATCGAACTCATCCCGACGAACTGGGCGCGATCCGGCAGCGCGTCGCGGAGCATCGGCTGTCGCTGGAGGGGAGGGAGTTGACGGAGGACAATGTGGGCGCGATGGCCGGGCGGCTTAGCGATCGCGACATCGGGGATCGTGTGTTCCCGAGCTTTATCGCCGGGCGACTGCCGGCGGGCCTGACCGGATTGCTGATCGCGGCGATCATTGCGGCGGCGATGAGCTCGGTGGACAGCAGTCTGAATTCGTCGGCGACGGTGTCTCTTTACGATTTGTATCAGCGTTACCTGCGGCCGGGGATGGATGAGCGTCAGGCGATGCGGTTTCTTCATATTGCGACATTGGCCTGGGGCATGGTGGGCACGGGGGCGGCACTGGCGATGCTTCGTGTGCAGAGCGTGCTCGATGCGTGGTGGACTTTGTCGGGCGTCTTCGCGGGTGGGATGCTCGGACTCTTCCTGCTGGGCCTTTTGTCGAAGCGGGCGGGTCCGAGGGCGGCGGCGATCGGCGTATTGGTTGGGCTCAGCGTGATTATCTGGCTGACGTTTTCTTCGGGATCGCGACTGCCGCAAGGGCTTTGGAGTCCGATCCATTCGAATCTCATCATCGTGCTGGGCACCTGCACGATTCTGCTGACGGGTTTCTTGTCGGCGAGATTATTGGCCGATCGACGCAGCTAAGGTGTGCTGGAAGAACAATTCGGGAATTCGGCTATTATATTGCCAAGGCGGCTCTTGATGGGGCTCGACAGCTTCAAGGCGGGCCGTTCATCGAATCGCGGGACCATAAGACCATGTCGTGCAGCAATCGCTCTTTGAGCAGGGGCCTGTCAGAGATCCGGGCCGTTATTTGTTTTGCAGCTTTGGCGATCGCCATGCCGGGCGCCGCGTTTGGGCAGGCGGCGGCCACGAGTCAGCCGGGTGCCGCTCCGCCGCCGAAGGTGATTCGCGTGACGCCGCCGTCGGTATCGTTTGGCCGATTGCTGGGCGAGGCGATTGAGACGCGCGTGGTCACGATCGCCAACCTGGGCAAGGGCGCTATGAAGGTGAAGATGCAGCTGCCGGAGAAGGCGGCGTTTGGTTACGAGCTTGTCGAGACGAATCCGGGGATGGAGTATCAACTGTTCATCACCGCGTCGGGACCGTTGGCGCCGGGGGTTGTGCGTGAGACGGTGAAGATGGAGACAGGGCTGGCCGAACAGCCATCGGTTGAGCTGATGGCGGCGGCGTACATTCCGGAGCCGATTGAGATTTCGCCGACGGTGGTGATGCTGCCGAGCCTTGGCGATCAGAAGTCGCCAACGCGGAAGGTCGTGCAGATCGCGAATCGCGGGCCTGATGCGCTGACTGTGACGGCGGCGACGTGCGATGACCCGAAGATCAAGGTGGCGCTGCAGAAGCCGATACCGGAACGACTGTATCGCATCGTTCTTGAATTCCCTCCGGGCTATACGATGCCGCAGCAGGGACAAATGGTGACAGTGCAGGCCGACTCGTCGCGTCCGCGGACGTTCCAGATTCCGATTCGACCGGCAGGCGGCAGCGCTCAGCCGAGTGGTGCGACGGGAAACAAGACAGCGGCTGCGCCGCGACCGGCGATGGAGCTGGCCAACAAGCCGGCGCCGCGCTTTGAATTGGAGACGACGGTTGTCGGGCGGGCGATTTCGAATCAGGAGATCGGGATGGCCCCGGTGACGGTGCTGAACTTTGTCGCGCCGAACTGCGGATTCTGTAAGCGGCAGATTCCCAAAGTGGAGAGCGTGCGATCGAGGTTTGAGTCGATGGGGGTGCGGTTCGTCAATGTGAATGAGACGATGCGCAAGGCGTTTACGCAGTCGGAGGCGGAGGCGGTTTTTGATTCGGTCGGTTCCAAGCTGGAGCTGGCGATGGATCCGGGCAACCGGGTCGGCGGGATGTTCAGGGTGTCGAGCTTTCCGACGATGTTCGTGGTGACGAACGACGGCATCATTCGGCACGTCAACATCGGGGCGAAGGCGAACATCGACGAGATGCTGGCGACGCAGCTTAGCCGCCTTCTGGACGGTGAACATCTCGGGGCCGGGTCGAGCGAGTCGGGCGCGGGGCAGCCGGCGACGAGTGGACCGAGCGACAAGGCGTCGGGCACCTGATCGACTGCCGCATCCATTCAGTCCCATCATTTGCGTTTACGGGGGGCGGGGGGATCGTCCTCGGACAGACCGTGCTCGGCGACGAGGGCCCTGGGGGCTGTGTTTCGCCATGCCAGGATCATGGCACTGCGGACGGCGGCGGCCTTTGCCTTGGTGAGGCACACCTGCGTTGCGCCGCCTTTGCCCCAGCCACCGGGGATGGGCGCGAAAATCTCCGGGTTTATTTTTACGATTTGACGCTGCTGATCGGGCTTGAGCTTGAGCATGCCCCAGGTCTTGTCATCGCGCGGAAATAGGGTGGCGAAGATTTTTCCGCCCACGCGAAAGTCGGGGTGGTCCATGTGTCGGCCTTCGACGGCTTCGGGAAGGCTCAAGGCGATCTGGCGGAATTGAGACTGGGTCATCGGTCGGTCCTCATAGCGATTAGCCTTTGATCGGCACGCGGGGATGCGAGGCGTATCACGCATCGTCGCTGAGCAACTGTTCCAGTTTCATAACGGTGTTCCAGTTCCGGGCGGTGCCGCGGAGGCCGATCATCTTTTCGATGACGGCGTTGGTCAATTTTGAGGTTCCGATTCCGGCGGGATAGTAGATGAACAGCTCGCGGCCCTTCGCGCGAAGGATCTCGGGACCTTTTACTGCGGCCTGAAGGGCTTTGACTGATTTTGCGTCAGCCACGTCTTTGAGGGCCATGACGATCAGGTGGCTCGGGTCCTTTTTTGCTTCGGCGGTGAAGGGATTGGCGGCGATGATCTTGCTCCAGTCGGCAGCGGTGCGGACGAAGTAGTCGACGGACAGGTTTAGACGGTGGGCCGATTGCATCTCAAGCGTTTTTTCGATGGCGGAGGTGGATTGGCGGCCGGCCTGGAAGACGATGTTTCCGCTTTGGAGGAGGGACTTTGCGTCGGGAAAGCCGATGGCGTCGAACATTTCGCGCAGGGTTGCCATGGCGATCTTGTTTTTTCCGCCGACGTTGATTCCGCGTAGGAGTGCGACGCAGTTGGGCATCGGATTAACTCCATTTTCTCAGGGACAAAGCCGGCGATCGGGTAAGTACGTTTTCCCCGGACAAGTTAACTGGCGGCAGATGGCTCGGCAATTGGATCGCCTGGGCGGCGGCAGCGGGTCGTCCTCGCCCGACTGCGGCCTGGGAACCGATAAACACGAAGCAACCGGTACCGAATCATACGCTTGAGAAAATGAAAAGCCCGGCATCGATGAACCACTCAGACTTATCAAATCGCGATGGATGCGATTGCAGCATCATTATTCCCACGCGGAATCGTTCGGCGATTCTCGGCGAGACGCTTGGCCGGCTGTATGGGCTGCCTGATGAGCGGTTTGAGATCATTGTTGTCGACAACGGGTCGACCGATGGTTCCACGGCGCTGCGCGAGGAGTTCGGCGGCGTGCGATGGATCGATCTCGATCGGAATCTGGGGTGCGCGGCGCGGAATCTGGGGGCGGCGGCGGCGCGGGGCAGAGTTCTGCTGATGCTGGACGATGACAGTTGGCCTGAGGCCGGGATGGTGGAGCAGTTCGTCGCGATGTTTGATGAGAGGCCGAGGCTGGGGGCGGTGGCTTGTCGGGTGCGATTGGCGGATTCTCCACATCGCCACGACGCGGGGGGTGTGCCGGGGACCTATTTCAACTGTGGCGGGGCGATTCGGCGCAGTGCGTTTGTCGAGTGCGGGGGCTATCCGATCGACTTCGAGTATTACGTCGAGGAATACGACTTGTCGTGTCGGTTGTGGAAGGCGGGCTGGACGATTGAGCCGCGCGGCGAGCTGGTGGTGCATCATCGGCGGGTGAGTCAGAACCGCGACAACAACAACATGTTGCGATTGCTGGTGCGAAACAACCTCGTGTTGTGGCATCGCCATGCGCCGGATGCATTGCGAGAGGGCCTGATCGAGTCGACGCTGGAGCGTTACCGGCGTGTGGCGATTCGCGAGTCGGCGCTTGTTGGATTTGAGCAGGGCCGGGAGGAAGGGTTTGCGCGCATCGGTTCGGCGAAGAAGATCGGTCGTCGGCTAAGTTCGGCGGAATTTGCCGATCTCATGGGGCTCAGTGCCGCGCGCGCGGCTCTGATCGAGTGGGCCGATAATGGGCGCATCGAAAAAGTGGCAGTGTGGACACGCGGAAAAGCGTGCGAACTCTTGATCGACCTTATTACCAGTATTAATATCCGGGTGGATGCGGTTTACGACTTCGTCGCGGATGAACCCACGTGGCGAGGCGTTTCACTTCGGCGCGCATCGGATTTCGATCCGAGTGCGGTCGACGGCATCGTTGCAGGTTCGCTCTCGCCGGGCGTCGCGGAAGACATTGCCCATGATCTTGCCGAAAAAATGCCCGGGCTACCGATCCTCTCGCCTGCGCCGTGGCGCGGCGTCGCCACGGCTGTCTTGCCCTGTTCTGTTTAGCGGCTCCCATAACGCCCTGCGTATCAGCAGCTTGGGCGCAGCACGGTTCTATTACCTAATTCCATCCGGCTTGCGGGTCGATTCTGGCGTCGATCGCGCCGGCTCACGGATGGGCAACCACGCGATTCACGAACTCGCAGGAAGAAAGTCTCGACTTCTTCGGGGGGCCTTTTCGTGACGAAGAAGACAAACGAAATCACATCGCTGCTGGCCGCCAGACCGACTGCGCTTCGGCGTGCGCCGAAGCCCGCGAACCCATCGGGGCTGCGCATTTCGCGCAGCGAGCCAGTTGAGGATGCACCGGCAAGAACGGCTGCCGCGACGCAGGCGCGATTGAGTTTGGGGCAAGCGGATTGGCAGGATATTGCGCGGAAGCTGGACGTGGCCCTGGCGGGGATTCACGCGACGCTTATGGACTTTGTCGATCGGGCGGTGCAGATCGCGGCGGGTCGGCGTTCGCCGCGGCAGATTGCGGAGATTCAGTCGATGGCGGATGGGCTGGTCCGCGAGGTCGATCGCATGGCGCCGGCGGTTGAAGTAGATGGCCGCCCCCTGCCGGCGCGGGGTGAGGCGTCTGTTTCGCCGGCGATTCTGCGCGGGCCGAAGAGCAGTCTGCCGATTAGTCCGATGCAATCGGACGCTTTGGGGCCGGCGCCGAATCGGACGCTTTGTGCCCTGCAGACCGGCGGGCAGTCTTCCATTCTTCTGACATCCATTGAAACGGCGATTGAGATTGTCCGGCATGCCGCCGGCCAGGTGAGCGTCCAGCGTTCGCAGCTTTCGGCGTTTGTTCGCAGGGAGTCCGGTTCGGATCAGTCGGCGATGAGCGTCGCAGACGAGAACCGCGCCGCCGCGGGGACGGCTCAGAATCACGATGAATTCATTGAGATTGCCGGTGCCCTGACGCGAGGCAATCTGCTGGCCAGGTCGCAAACGGCTCGGCCGGCGCGGGGTGCGCCATCGAACCCACCGTCGCTATCCATCTCTCGCGGCGACGAAGTTTAAGCACCATTTGGTATCCGCGAATTCATCCAATCCGATGAGGCCAGCCGGTTTCGTCTGATAAAAGTACGTGCCCGCGAGAGGTTCGGCGGGGGACGGGTCGTGCTTTGCGCAAGTTTTGCCGGAATCGGGGCTTTCAGGAGGTTGTCGGGTGAGGGGCAGAAAATAATTCAGGGCCACTAATGAAAGTCGGGTGCGCGGTGGCCCGATAGCACGGTCGGTTGATCTGCTGGTTCGACGCTCACGGAAGAATGGCGCGAACAGCACTAGGTCTTTTCCGGCATGCACGGTTGCGTGCCGTCCCCCCGCGTCGCAATGAATACGACGGCGGGTGTTCAGGGAGGAACCCATGAGTCGCATCAATACGAACGTCTCGGCACTTCAGGCAATCACCAAACTGATCGAGAATCAGAACGATCTGAATACGCGCCTGGAGCGGCTCAGCTCCGGCCTGCGTATCAATCGCGGCGCTGACGATCCGGCGGGCTTGATTGCGTCGGAATCACTGCGAAGCGAGATCCGGGGCATCACGGCGGCGATCGACAACTCGACCCGCGCCGTGAACGTCATCTCGACGGCAGACGCGGCTTTGGGCGAAGTGTCCAAGCTGCTGCTGGAGGTGAAGGGGCTGGTGAACGCATCGACGAACTCCGGCGCCCTGTCGGACGACGAGATCCAGGCTAACCAGCTTCAGATCGACTCGCTGCTCGAGAGCATCAACCGCGTGGCGAACTCCACGCAGTTCAACACGAAGAAGCTGCTCAACGGCGAACTCGGTTATACGGTGAGCAGCCAGAACTCGACGCAGCTCTCCCGACTTCAGATCTTCGGAGCGAGGATTCCGTCGGGTCAGGTGCTTCCGGTCACGATCCAAGTGACGCAGTCGGCACAGACGGCGCAGCTGGGCATTACCGCCGGCGGGGCGAACGGCCTTTCGTCGTCGGGCTTCTCCAGTGCCCTGTCCAGCGCCAACAACGTGACGCTTGAGGTCCGCGGCCGACTGGGCACGGAAATCTTCACGTTTACCGGCGGCACGACGGTCAGCTCGATCGCGAACACGATCAGCAGCTTCAAGACGCTTACCGGCGTCTCCGCTTCGATCTCCACGACCGGCACAGGCAGCGCCACCGGTCTTCAGTTCAACAGCACGAGTTACGGCAATGATGAATTCGTCTCGGTACGAGCCATCAGCGGCACGTTTACCGTGGCACCGGGCGACCAGGGCGACACCGAAGATCGCGGCCGAGACGCGGGCGTACTGGTCAACGGCCAGGCGGCGTCGGTCAACGGACTTGTGGCCCGAATCCGGTCAAGCGGACTGGACCTTGTCGTCGATCTGGCGACCTCGTTCGGAACGACGCTTTCGAGCAGCTCGTTCGGTATCACCGGCGGCGGCGCGAATTTCCAGATCGGCCCGCAGGTGAACAGCGACGGACTGATCAGCATCGGAATTCCGTCGATCACGACTTCCAACCTTGGAAGCACGGTCGATGGGTTTTTGAACGCGATCGGAACGGGCGGCACGTCCGCCATCACGGATTCGGCGAATCACCCGACGGCGGCGGCGATCGTCTCGGCCGCGATCACGCAGGTCGCGATCCTCAGCGGAAGACTGGGCGGATTCCAGGCGAACCAGATCGAGACCAACCTCAACAGTCAGCGTATCGCGCTGGAAAACGTCCAGGCGTCGGAATCGACGATCCGCGACACGGACTATGCGAGCGAAGTGTCTCGGCTGACGCGAGCCCAGATTCTGGTGCAATCCACGACACAAATCCTGGGGCTGGCCAACCAGCTCCCGCAGAACGTGCTCTCGCTCCTGCGATAATTGCAGGGCGCTCGGGGTAAGTCCCGATCGTGAGGGCTCCAATCATAGAAGCCCGCTTCGCGAGCCGGAGCGGATGATAGAAACCGGACGACGGGGTCATACGACTCCGTCCCGGTTTCTACCGATGAATAGGGTAGCCGGTCGCGCCGGGCGCGGCCGGAAGTTCGCGAAGCGCAGCTCGCCGATTGAGGAGTTCTTTCATGCCGTCGCGCACACTGGATCGTCAGCGATGCCTCAAGCGGGGTTGTATCCTCACCTGCTACGTCGACGGCCGAAAGCGATTCCGGGCATTGTCGCTGGACACCGCAGTGACACCGGACAAGCCTCGCTTCGAAACTGACCGAGCGGACAACACGCCGTCCGATCGCCGGTTCTCCGAGGGCGTCTAGAGGCAGCTTACGAACAAGACTTCAGTTCGAGACGCGCGGCCGCCTCACGGTCACGGCTCGGACCACGGCGCTGACCGACAAGCCGTCATCCGCGGCGGGGCAACCATCGCGAAGGACCATCCACTATGTCATCCATCTCCGCGGCGAACGGCCTGATTTCGGGTCTTCCGATTCAGGAACTTGTCGATTCGTTGATTTCGATTCAGCGCCGGCCGATTACCCAGCTTCAGACGCGGCTCACCGATCTATCCAACCGGCGGGCTGCTTACCTTCAGGTTACATCGCAACTGCTTTCGATTCAGAACCTGGGCACACGACTGGCGAACGCGGAGTTTTTCCGGCGATCGACGGCGACGAGCAGTAACGAGAGCGCGATCGTCGCTTCGGCGACGGCAGGTTCGGCGGTGGGGCAGTTTTCGTTCAGCGTGAAGAGCCTGGCGACGACGCACCAGTTGATTTCCGGCGGATTCGCCACGGCGGACGCGTCGCCGGTGGGCGCGGGGACGCTAACGTTTGAGTCGAGCCAGGGCACGGTGAATGCATCGACGCGGCTCGATACGCTGCGGGCACAGGACGGCGTGCAGCGTGGCAAGTTTCGGATTACCGATCGCTCCGGGGCCGGGGCGGATGTCGATTTGACGACCGCGGGCACGGTTCAGGACGTGATTGACGCGATCAACTCTGCGGCGGGCATTTCGGTTTCCGCGCGCGTCGAGGGAGATCATTTAGTTCTGACCGATTTGACGGGGCTGTCGACCGGAACGCTGAGTGTGACGGAAATCGGCGGCGGCCGAACGGCGCAGCACCTGGGCCTTTTGGGTACGAGTTCAAGCGGGATCATCACGGGGCAGGACCTGGTCAGCTTGTCGGACACGACGCGTCTGACGCTGCTCAACGACGGGAACGGCGTCCGCACCAGGAAATCTCAGAACGACTTTTCGGCGACGCTGGCCGACGGCACGACGCTGAACCTCACTTTGTCGCCGCTGCTCAAGAACGACACCGACCTGGCGGTGCTCAATCGCGGCGGGGGCGTGCCTGCGGGGAAGATCAAGATCACGAATCGTGCCGGCCTGGAGACGGAAGTCGATTTGTCGGCGGCCCAGACGGTGGGGGACGTCAAGACGGCGATCGAGTCAACGGTGCCGGGCGTGACGGTGACGATCAGCGGTGCGAAGCTGATCCTGAATGACGCGGCCACGGGCGACAAAGTCTTCAAAGTTGATGAGGTCGATGGGGGGAACACGGCCGGCGCGCTGGGACTGACGACCACGGCTTCAAGCGGAACCATCAACGGCGGTGACATCTTTTTCGTCGAGACGCTCGGCGATGTTCGGCGGGTGATTAACCTCACGGCTGGTAACGAAGGCAAGCTGGTCGCGGAGATATCGGCGAACGGTCTGGGATTGACGCTTCGGGATACGACGGCGGGCTCGGGGACGTTTGAGCTCGCGGCGCTGAACAATTCCTCGGCATTGGAAGATCTGGGTCTGACCGGTCCTTCGACCGGGGGAGAGATCGCGTCGAGGAGACTGCTGGCCGGGCTGAATTCGGTACTCCTACGAACTTTGAACGGCGGCAGCGGGGTGACGCTCGGTGAAGTGGAGATCACCGATCGCAGCGGCGCAGTCGCTACGATCGACCTTGCGGGCGCGACTTCTCTTGCGGATGTGATCAGCGCCATCAACAACTCGGGCGTCGGGGTGACGGCCTCGGTCTCGGATTCCGGGTTGGGGATCGTTCTTAAGGACACCAGCGGCGGAACCGGGAACTTGGTGTTACGCGATCTGACCGGGAGCGCGGCGGCGGACCTGAAGATCGAAGTGGACGCGGCGGTTTCGCAGCGCGGGTCGGGCAACCTGCAACGGCAGTACCTGTCGGGCGCGACCCGGCTGAGCGACCTCAACGGCGGACGGGGGATTGTGCGAGGTCTCTTCCGGATTACCGATAGTTCCGGTCAATCAGGCGTGATCGATCTGACGCAGGGCAACGAGGTCACGCTTCAGGACGTGATCGACGAGATCAACTCGCGCGGCATCGGTGTGACGGCGCGGATCAACGACAATGGCGACGGCCTTTTGATCGAGGACACGGCCGGCGGCGGGACTCAGCTCAAGATCACGGAAGAGGGCAGCACGACCGCGAAGTCGCTGAACATCCTGAAGACGGCGGCCTCGGGCGAGTCGTTCATCGACGGCTCATTCGAGCGCAAGGTGGTCATCTCGGCGTCTGATTCGCTCAACAAGGTCATCGAGAAAATCAAGGCGTCCGGGGCGCCGGTCTTGTCGGCGCTGCTCAACAACGGCTCGGGGTCGAAGCCATTTCGTCTGAGCCTGACGTCGAACCAGTCGGGTACCGTTGGACAGCTCGCGGTGGACACGGGGGCGACGGGCCTGTCGTTTGAGCAGCTTTCCTCGGCGCGAGACGCCACGGTGATCTTCGGCGATCCGAACGCGGCGAACCCGGTGATCCTCAGCAGCAGCACGAACAGCATTTCGGGCGTGCTCGACGGCGTTCGGCTCGATCTGGTCTCGACGACGACGCAGCCGGTGACGGTGACGGTATCGCGAAATGTCGATGCGATCGTGGAGGACATCTCCAGCTTTGTGACGGCGTTCAATGCGGTGATCTCATCGATCGACCAGCTCAGCAGTTTCAACGCGGAGACGGAGACACGGGGGATTCTCAACGGCGACTCGACGACGAGGCGGGTTCGCGACCGGCTGCTGAGTATCGTTTCGCGGGTCAATGAATCGGGCGACCTGCGGCAACTGAGTCGATTGGGGGTCAATTTGCAGGCGGGGGCTTCGCTTCGGCTGGACGAGCAGAAGTTGCGCGATGCGATTGCGTCGGACCCGCAGGCGGTGCAGGAATTCTTCACCACGGAGAAGACGGGATTCGGGACGGTCTTGCAGGATGAGATTAAGTCCCTGACCGAGGCGGACACCGGGGTGATTGCGCTTCAGGAGGACGCGATCCAGAGTTCTCAGGACCTTCTGACGAACCGCATCACCCAGCTTGAAACGCTGCTCACGCGGCGCCGGGAGCGGCTGCTGGCGCAGTTCGCGGCGACGGAGTCGATTATTGCGCGGCTTCAGACGCAGCAGACGGCGCTACTGGGCCTGAGTACGCTTCCCACTTCCTAATGATTTTCGGACGCCGCCGGGTGGTTGAGCATCCACGCCCGGGTAAAGCTCATATCGGTCTTGTCATGCGCCGATCAAGAAGCGGGAGAGGCAGCGACAGCGCACCCATATGACTCAGAAAGCATCCGACGCCTATTTGCAGAACGCGGTGATGACCGCGACCCCCGAGCAGCTTCAGATGATGCTGTACGACGGGGCGATTCGCTTTGCGCGCCAGGCGCGTGAGGCGATGCTGGGCAAGGATCTGGAGACGGCGTGCGAGAAGCTGCTGCGCGTTCAGCGGATCGTGACGGAGATGAAGAACGGGCTTCGACCGGAGATTCAGCCGGAGCTGTGCGAGCAGCTTGCCGGGCTGTACAACTTCGTCTATTGGCGGCTGGTCGAGGCGAATGTCCGACACGAGCCGTCGTTCATCGACGAGGCGCTCAAGATTCTCGAACACCAGCGCGAGACCTGGCGGATGCTGCTGGAAAAGGTTCAATCGGCGAACGCAAGCATACGGGCGCCGGGCAGCACCGCGACGCAGGGTCCGCCGCGCGCTGATTCATCAAAGCATCAGTCCCTATCGGTAGAGTGCTGATTCTTATCTGGCGGGGCGGTACTTCGCGTTCATGCGGCGCTTGCCGATCAGCATGGCCACGCACGCGATCAATCCCATCGGGACGATTCCCACACCACAGGCACTTGAGATGAGCCCGGCGGCGACGAGGTCGAAAAGGCCGGGCTGGGCCGGCGGATCGACGACACCGGAGGCGGTGGTTTCGTTCTGCTCGGCGAGGCTGCCGGCGTTGCCGCCGGCGAGTGTGACGCGGCCGAGCACGACGCTTCGCGGGCAGCCGGCGGGCGGGGTGAGGCGGTAGGTGAAGGCCGTCGTTCCGCGAAAGTCGAGCTGGGGAACGAATACGAAATCGAGCGGCGACGGGCCGGTCTGTTCGAGGATGCCGCCGGCGGGGTATTGAAATATGCTAATGCCGCCCTCGCCGAGATTGTTGACCAATAGCCGGAAGGCGACGGGCCGACCGCCGGGGACGATCACGGCCTGATCGCTTTGGGTCGGGCAGTTTTGCTGCGCGGCGGCGATGGATGTCAGGATGATGGCACAGACGGCCGCGGCGCATGCGTGGCGCATGGCTCCTGAGAAATTCCCCCTCATGTGACTCTCCCCCCAAAAAGCAGCGTCCGCACCTTTCCGCGCTTGCGGCATTCAGGTGCGAGACGATCCCTCGATAGGACTATATGCCGCTTGATGGCGAGGACGCGGGAGGAATTGCGATGACGTGACGGACCGCATACGGAAGACCGTCATTATCGGTGCATTGGACATTATGGGGTCGGGCAGCGGGATGCGGTTGTCGTCTGCACCGCCCGGCGCTGGGGGCGGGCGAGCGGCAACTAAGCGGATAATTCCTCCGCGTCGGCTTCAACCGTCACGAGCCTGTCCCGGCGCTGCAGGCGGCAGGGCGGGCGCGAGCTTTGCCCGAGTGTAGAAACCATCGATCCAGCACGATTCGGCGCACGAAAGTGCGCGAGGCGAAGAATGGGCCCGCGAGAGCGAGCTTGATCGACGCTGGAAAATGCGAGAGCAGGCCGTCGTCGGCGCCGGGCGGGCCGAATCTCGCGATCAATTCATCTGCGTAGGATTGAAGCCGCGCGGCGGCATAGTCGCCGGCAGCGTCGATGATTGATTGAGCGGCCATCAGGCCGGATTCGACGGCCGTCCGGATTCCCTCTCCGCTGTACGCGCTCGCCAGGCCGGCCGCATCGCCCACCAGGAGCATTCGATCACCGACCGGCGTACGGTGGGAACCGCTGTAGAGCAGGTAGGCGTGACCTTGAAACCGCGGGTTGGTAAGCCGTGGAATTCGTCCGCGACTTTGCAGGAACTCTACAAACGCCCGGACCTGATTCGGCAGTTGTCTGGTGTCTTCGCGACCGAGTCCGACGTTCAGATAGTCTCCCTTCCGTACGCACCAGCCATATCCGCGAAGGTCCTCGCAGAAATACAACTCAGGCACGTCCGGACGAACAGGAAATGCGCGGGCCTGGGTCCGGGTCATCTCGAATTCGACGACCTGTGCCGTCACGGCCTGTTCGGCGCCATCGCTTCGCCCCTCAGCCAGCCGCGCGACGGGGCAAAAGTGCCCGCCGGCGCCGACGATAAGACGGGCTTTTATTTCATTGTCAACCAGCCATCCCTGGGTCGTGGGCTCGATGACGCGCACATGCGCGCCTTCTCGAACGCGCGCCCCGCATCGATTCAGCAGATACTGATCGAATTCGCAGCGACGAATCCCGTAGCTGATAGTCCGGCCGTAGTGCGTCTCGATCTCGCGACCGCCGATTCGGCTCACGCGGAATCCGGTGATCGGCTGAGCCATGTGTCCGCGACCGTATTCGAAGATGTCGATCTGCAAGAGATTCGTCACTTCCGGCGTGATCCACCCCGCGCATGGCTTGTCGCGCGGAAATGCCCTCTTGTCGAGGACGAGCACATCGAGCCCCGCCTGCCGAAGTCCCCAGGCACAAGAGGAGCCCGCAGGCCCGCCGCCGACGATGAGCACATCACAGCATTCCATCAGTGGCTCTCGGAATCGGTCTGATACATATAGGCGCGGGTCCGCGGCAGGTCGTCGTTCGTCCGCCGATTGAACAGCACCTGGAACAACTGCATCCACCCGCTGGTGTAGGCGGCAAGCGAGCCCGCCAGATAGAGCCGCCAGGTTCTGACGAAGCGCCTGTCAAACATCGACGATATCTCCGGGGCGGCGATCTCAAACCGGGCCAACCAGTGTCGCAGTGTCTCGGCGTAGTGGTTGCGGAGGTTCTCAACGTCAAGAACCGTGAAGCTGTACGGTTCAAGAATGTTCATGACCTCGCTGAGGGCGGGTGGTTGTGCGCCGGGGAAGACGCGAGTTTCCAGCCAGCGATTGAACTGCATCGGGCGGTGCATGCCGATGGTGTGAATGAGCCCGCGACCGTCCGGCGTCAGGCAGCGATCAATGATCGTCCCGAGAACGACATAGTTCTCGACGCCCACGTGCTCCAGCATCCCCACGGAGACGAAGGCGTCGTAGCAGCCCGTGATGTCGCGGTAGTCCGCTTCATGAAACGTCACGCGATTGCCCAGACCCTGGCGTCGGGCTCGCTCTCGAGCGTAGGTAATCTGCTCGTGGGAGATGTTGTACGCGTCGACCGTGACGCCATAACGGGCCGCCATGTGCCGGGCGAGGGAACCCCAGCCGCAGCCGGCCTCGACGACACGATCGCCGGGCCGAAGGCGCAGTTTGCGGCAGACGTGGTCCAGTTTCGCTATCTGTGCGGCTTCAAGGCTCATTGCCGGATCCGGGAAGTAGGCGCACGTATAGACCATCTCGGAGTCGAGCCATTTTTCGAAGAAATCGTTTCCAACGTCGTAGTGATGAAAGATGTTATCGCGCGCGCCCGAGGTAGAATTTCGTCGACGGCGCAGGAGCCTGCGCGGCTCCTCCGTTGCGCCCGAGCGGTTGAACGCCTGCTCGAGCAGTCGGACCAGATCGCCCTCGACATCCACTCGGCCTGCGGCGTATTCATCGCCGAAATAAAGCTCGGGATCCAGCAGCGTCTTCAAAAGCGCGCGGCGACTATGGAACAACAGGCGCGTGGCAGGAGTTCCCTCGCAGGCCTGTATCTCTTCTCCGCTCCACAACACGCCGCCTACCGGGGGATCGCCGAGCGACGTCAGCAGCTTCTTCAGGAGTCGTTTCTCCCAGGAATAGGCAGGGCTGCCACGAGCGGCACTCTTTTTGGCGGGTGATGCCGGATCGGCGAGAAGAACGCGATCATCCGGACCTGACATTGACTTCACCTCCTTCTGCCCTGGGCGGGCCGATGGTCACAGTGAAACCAAATCGTCGCGGCGGAAGGGCGGCCAACGAAAACTGCACAGCGGCGCGGCCCTGCTCCCGCCTGACAAAACTCCTCGACCAATTATAGCTTCGACGGTGAGCCGGGCAGTCCGAAAATCTCCACTTCTGTCCTGCGCGCTGGTGCTCAAGAAAGCGTTGCCTGCGATCGGTACATCGCTCCGCGACGTCTATCGATCGGCCGAGACGGCAATTCCGCCGATCCCTCGAAGGCGCGTGCATTGCGTTGCGCCCGCCTCGCCAGTAATTTCACCGCCATGCGATTCGTGAAACAGCTTTCGTGTGTGGTATGCGGCAAGGCTGCCTCGGCCCCCAAGTCGGCGGGCACTTGTCCATCGTGCAATGATCCCTTCGCCATTCTTGATATTGAATTTGACATGCCGCGCGTGGCGATGAGCATGACGCGCGCGTCGCTGGAAAATCGCCCTTTGAATCACTGGCGATATCACGAACTGCTGCCGATCGAACCGGATGAGGAGGCGTTTGCCTGGCCGGTGGGCTGGACGCCGATCATGTTCACGCCGCGTCTTGCGGAATGGGCGGGATGTCGGGCGCTACGTATTAAGGATGACGGGAAGAATCCGACATCCAGCTTTAAGGATCGGGCGTCGTCAGTCGGGGTGCTTCACGCGATGCAGGCCAAGGCGTCGCGCATCGCCTGTGCATCGACCGGCAATGCGGCGAGCAGCCTCGCGGGGTATGCGGCGATGGCGGGAATGCCGGCGACGATCTTTGTTCCACAAAGGGCGCCTGAGCCGAAGGTTGCACAACTGCTCATCTATGGGGCGGATGTGCGGCGGGTGCGCGGCACTTATGCGCAGGCGTACGATCTTTGCACGGCCGAGTGCGACAAGCACGGATGGTACAACCGCAACTGCGCGATCAATCCCTATCTGGTCGAGGGGAAGAAGACATGCGGTCTGGAGATTGCCGAGCAGACGGCCGGGCATGAGCCTGACTGGGTGGTGATCAGTGTCGGCGACGGCTGCACGATTGCGGGCGTTGCCAAGGGGCTGCTGCAGATGAAGGAACTGGGGATCATCGGCAAGCTGCCGCGCGTCTTGGGCGTGCAGGCGGCGGGGATGGACCCGGTCGCGCGGGCATTTGACACGGGCGCGTTGCCGAAGGACTTTTCCGGCAGCACGCTGGCGGACAGCATTGACGTGCCGGTGCCGCGAAACTGGCGCAAGGCGATCAAGTTCACGAAACTGACCAACGGGGCGATGATCCGCGTGAGCGATGAGGAAATCACTGACGCGATGAAGTCGGCCGGACGGTTGGCGGGTGTTTTTGCCGAGCCGGCCGCCGCCGCGGGGATCGCGGGGGTGCGGCGTGCGGTGATGGACGGCGTGATTGGAAAGAACGCCGACGTGCTGGCCGTCGTGACCGGGAACGGGCTCAAGGACATTAAGACCGCCATGTCGATCGCGGGGTCTCCGACGGAGGTCGATCCGCTGCCGGATGGTGGTGCTTCGGCGTAGGACCGGGCAATTCCGATCGGTTTTCAGCCGATGGCCGGTTGGTCGACACCGGGGTGAACTTTGCTAAGATAAAGCGTCCTGCCAATGGGCCTTGATCGGTCCAGTCAGCGGGAGCTGGTTTTAAGCCGGTGTAGCTCAGTTGGTTAGAGCGTCTGATTGTGGATCAGAAGGTCTCCGGTTCGAGTCCGGGCACCGGTAGTCATTCAGCGGCCGATCAGGCCCCTCAAAACACCTACGGAGGTTTCGTGTCGGAGAGGAATTCTGCCCGTCTCTTTCGCGGCCTGCGCGATCTACTGCCGCAGGAGATGGCCGCGCGCCAGTGGCTGATCGACACGATCCGCGGGGTCTATGAGAGCTATGGGTTCGTTCCGCTGGGCACACCGGCGGTGGAGTATCTCGACGTGCTGGTCGGCAGCAGCGGCGAGGAGTCCAGCTCTTCCATCTTCCATGTACGCAATCCTGATGATCCGCGCGAGAAAGAGGCCGGTGAGCGGCTTGGGCTGCGATTTGATTTAACGGTGCCGCTGGCGCGGGTGGTGTCGCAGTATCGCGACTTGCCGCGGCCGTTTCGTCGGTATCAGGTGTCGCCGGTGTGGCGGGCCGACAAGCCTGACCGGGGGCGGTTTCGCGAGTTCATTCAGTTCGACATTGACTCGGTCGGCGTTGAGTCTTTTCTGGCGGACGTCGAGATCATCACGGCGATGTGCGACACGCTGGCGGCGCTCAACGTTGGGGCTTACCAGGTGCGGTTTTCCAGCCGGCGGGTGCTGAATCTGCTGCTCAAGTATGCCGACGTGCCGGACACCTTTGTCAGCAAGCGCGGCGGGCCGGTCGAGGCGACGGTGAACGAGGAAATCGCGCGGGTCGGCTCGGACGTCTTTCGGGTGCTGGACAAGCTGGACAAGATTCAGATCGAGGGGGTTCGCCGCGAACTGACGACGGGTTACAAGGATAAGTCGGGCGATTGGATCGCGGGGCTGGGGCTGTCGAATGAGCAGGCGGAGCGGATTGAGCAGTTCATCGCGATTCGCGGCGACCGGCGCGAAGACGTCCTTCGCCAATTGACGGAACTATTCAGCAAGGTACCCGGCGCGCAGGAGGAGATCGATCTACTGGGGCGGATGTCGCGGCAGCTTGCCAACCTGGGCTACGGCGATGACCGCGTGACGCTCGATCTGAGCGTGGCGCGGGGCCTGGCTTATTACACCGGTCCGGTGTTCGAGGCGGTGCTTCCAGACGCGCCGCAGTTCGGGTCGGTGATGGGCGGGGGCCGGTATGACGAGTTGGTGCTGCGGTTTCTCGGTGAAAAGGTGCCGGCGACCGGGGCGTCGATCGGGGTGGATCGACTGCTGGCGGCGCTGATCCATCTGGGTCGTGCTCCGATGCGCAAGTCGACGGCCCAGGTGCTGGTCGCGGTGCTCGATGAGGCCATGATCGACGACTACCTGGCGATGACATTTGAACTGCGCCGCGCCGGGATTCCGACGGAGATGTATCTGGGCTCCAAGAAGGGGATCGGCAAGCAATTCAAGTACGCGGACCAGATCGAGATTCCCATCGTGGTCGTGTGCGGCGGCGACGAGAAGGCGCGAGGGACAGTGACGCTGAAGAACATGGGCAAGGGCAAGGAGTCGGCGGCGAAGATCAGCGACCGGGCACAGTGGGTCAGCGAACGTCCGGGGCAGATCGAGGCGCCGCGCGGAGATCTGGTCGAAGCGGCGCGGGCCATGTTGCAGGAATCTCAGTCATAACTTCCAGAGGAGCATTACGACATGGCGGCCGGCCAACAGTCACAGGTTGAGCTTACCGGCAGTGACCTGTCGATCGAGGCGCTGGCGGCGGTGGCGCGCGATCCGGCGGTGCGCGTGACCTGCTGCCCGAAGGCGATGAAGCGGGTCGAACGCTGTCATGAAGAAATCAAGACGATTGTCGGTCGCTATCGGGATGCCTTCGCGGCGGGCAAGCGCGGCGATGAGTTGCCGCATGTCTATGGCATCACGACGGGATTCGGGGAGTTCAAGACGATCCCGGTCGATCCCGATCATCTTGGTGAATTGCAGGCGAACATTCTTCGGAGCCATGCGACCGGCGTCGGCGACACGACGGATCGCGACGACTTCGGCAATTACTTTCCGGCCGAGGTGGTTCGGGCGGCGCTGGTGATCCGGCTCAATACTTTCTTGAAGGGTCATTCCGGGGTTCGGCCGGACATGGCGTTTTTTGTGCGCGACATGATCAATGCGGGCGTGGTGCCGCTGGTGCCGACGCGCGGGTCTGTCGGGTCGAGCGGCGACCTTTGCCCGTTGGCGCATCTCTTTGTGGTGATGCTGGAGGAGGAGACGGCGGGGCGGTTTTACGTTGCGGCGAGTCGGGAGGATGTGCGGCGTAGCAGGGGCGAGACAATTTCGGCGACGGGGCTTCGAGAGACGATGGCCGGGCGACTGAAGTATGCCGACGACTGGCAGGTTCCCAAGCCGAGTTACAAGGACGGGCTTTCGCTGACGAATGGGGCGGCATTTTCGGCGGCGGGGCTGGCGCTGGCCGTGCACGACGCGACAGAGTTGGCCAACGTCGCGGACGTTGCGGCGGCGATGACGCTGGAGTCGATCTGCGGCCGAACGCGGGCCCTTGATGAGAAGATTCATCGGGTACGCAACATGCGCGGTCAGGCGGACAGCGCGGCGAATATTCTGCAGGTGCTGGCGGGCGGGAAGCTGGTCGATCTCAGCGAAGAAGTGCAGGACGTGTATTCCGTCCGCTGCGCGCCGCAGGTTCATGGGGCGAGTCGTGACGCCATCGCCTACGCCAAGATGGCGGCACTCGCGGAGATCAACGCCGCGACGGACAACCCGCTCTTTTTTCCTGACGAGACCGGACCGTGCGACCTGACGCGCGAGGGCAACTCGGCCGCGGCGCATCCGAATGTTGACGGCCGGGCGTACTCGGCGGGGAACTTTCACGGTCAGCCGGTGGGTTTGGCCGCCGATTTTCTGGCGATCGCGGTCGCGGAGCTGGCGAACATCTCCGAGCGGCGCATGCAGATGCTGCTGGACAAGCACCATAACCGGGGGCTGCCGGCGAGCTTGACGGCGAACCCCGGCGTGCATTCGGGATTCATGATCGCTCAGTACTGCGCGGCAGGGTTAGTATCAGAGAACAAGGTGCTGGCGCATCCGGCGAGCGTCGATTCGATCCCGACGTCGGCGAACTACGAGGACCACGTGGCCATGGCGTCGATCGCGGCGCGCAAGGTGCGGACGGTGCTTTCCAATACTCAGAGCACGCTGGCGATCGAGTTGATGGCGGCGGCGCAGGCGCTGGATTGGCGCATCCAACTGCGGACAACTCCTTCCGACGGCGGAAAGGTGACGGCCGAGGCATTTGCATCGGCGCGTGCGGCGTTCGGGAAGGGATTGTCCACCGGCAGTGCCGCAGCGCTGGCATGCATTCGCGGAGCCGTCGGGCCGCTTTGCGAGGATCGGGTCCTGGCCGAGGACATTCGGGCCATGCGCATGCTGATCGAGGACGGGGCGATTCGGTCGGCGGTTGAGTCCGCCGTCGGGGCGCTGCGTCCGATCGATCCACTTCGTTAATCGTCGATTCACGAACCGACATTACCCGCCGATCGGCCTACGGAAGCAGGCTGAAGTAGGTGGCGCTGAAGGCGAGGCAGGCCAGGGTCCATCGTTTGCCGCGCGGGGTGAGGGTGAACGGCGCGATGACGATGAACCAGACGGGGATGAAGTCCAGGGCGTATCGAAAGTGCCCCGCGTCGTTGGAGCCGGTGACGTGGTAGAGCAGCAGTCCGGCGATAACGGGGAGCGAACCGAGGACCAGTGCCCTGCGGGTGGCATCGGCCCACCATTTGCGAAGCGTGGTGAGGATGCCGATGAGCAGGGGGGTGGTGAACCAGATGGAAGCGCCGTCGCGGCCGGCGATGACGGGTTGCAGCGCGCCGCGCCGGATGTCAAACGAGGGGATCTCGGCGTTCATCGCCCATGCGTTGTGGGCGAGGTAGCGCAGGCCGAAGAGCTGCTCCTGGCCGCGCCGTCCGATGGGATCGGTGCGGCCTTCGTAGATGCGCGAGTAGCCGGTTTCGAAGGGATTGCCGAATTTCAGGTAGTTCAGCGTCATCGGGAAAAGTGTGATGAGCAGGACGCCGATCACGGCAATCCTCATGGGGCGTTTGCTCGACGCGGCTGCGCCTGTTCGCCAGGCGATCCACAGGAGCGGCAGCGCGTAGAGCATCGTCATCTGACGTGACCACGCCGCCAGTGCCAGGCCGATGACGGCGGGCCAGATCTTCCGGGGGCCGAGCAGGTCCGCGCACATGAGCAGCAGGCCGGTCACGGCGAGGACGTGGTTGATGAAGTAGATGCTGCCGCCGTGCGCGGTGCCCCGGCATTGCTCCAGCACCGGAAGCAGGCTGGTGCCGATGAGCAGATACGCGGCGAGCGTCGCCCCCCAGACGGTCGAACGGGCCGCTTCTCGAAGAGATGCGAAAGCGGCGACGACGAGGGGCATGGCGACAAACAGGACATAGAACGGAGCGTGAAAGGTGCCTTTGGCGCCTCCGCCGATTTCCGTCAGGGTCGTGCCGACGAGTGCGATGAGGACGAAGGCGAGTCCGACGACGTTGTAGCGATTCTCGCCGACGCGCGCGACTTCATAGGTGTTTTCGGTGATGTTAAGCCGGCCGTCCTTCCATGCGACGGCTTCGTCGAGGGCGGCGTTGGACTGGCTCTGGACGTGCCACTGGGTCAGTCGCACGCGATGGCCGACGGACAGTTGCAGAGCGACCAGGAAGAGGATGAAAACGCCCAAGATGTGCAGGCGGGATTGGCGAGAGCCGGCGGATTGAATGGCGGATGGGGCGATCACGGATGGATTATACCGCCCCAGCTCGTCCACGTTCGCCCGACTCTGCCGCCGCGTTTCCAACTGCTCATTGGGCCAGTAAGATCACGCCATGCCCAAGCGGGTCATCATTCTCGGTTCCACCGGTTCCATCGGTTGCAATGCCCTCGCCGTGGCGGAGAGTCTGCCCGGCGAGTTTGAGATTGTGGGGCTCGCGGGCATGCGAAGCTGGGAGAAACTGGCCCGGCAGGTCGAACGCCATCGACCCAAGGCCGTCGTGCTGACGGAGTCTGATGCGGCCGAGCATCTTGCCCGTCGATTGCGAGACGATCACGCGCACACGCAGGTGTGGACCGGTGCCGAATCCCTCGTTCGGCTGGTGAAAGAGCTGGACGTCGATTTCGTTTTATCGTCCATCGTCGGCGTTGCTGGTTTGCCCGCGACGCTTGCGGCGGTTGAGCGCGGTGTCACGGTCGGCCTTGCCAACAAGGAGTCGCTGGTCGTCGCCGGGGAGCTGATGGTTTCCGCCGCAAAGAAGAGCGGGGCGAAGCTCCTCCCGGTCGACAGCGAGCACTCGGCGATTTTTCAGTCGCTGCACTCCGGCCGGATGGACGAGGTCGAGCGCATTTTCCTGACGGCGTCGGGCGGACCGTTTCGGACCTGGCCGCTGGCGCAAATGCGGACCGCCGCCGTCGAGGACGCCATGCGTCACCCGACCTGGGCGATGGGTCCCAAAATCACGATCGACAGCGCCACGATGATGAATAAGGCCCTTGAGGTCATCGAGGCCAAGTGGTTGTTTGATATCGAGCCGGATCGTATTGAAGTCGTGATTCATCCGGAGTCGATCATTCATTCGATGGTGGCGTTTCACGACGGGTCGATCGTGGCCCAGATGGGACGTCCGGATATGCGGACGCCGATTCAGTATGCGATGACCTATCCGCGCCGGCTGGCCGGCTGCGGCGATCGGCTGGATTTCTCGCGTCTGGAGCGGATGCACTTCGAGCCGCCGGACCTGGAGCGATTTCCGTCGCTGCGTCTGGGGCACGAGGTGGCAAGGCTCGGCGGGACCGCCGGCGCGGCCCTGAACGCCGCCAATGAAGCGGCGGTGGCCCTCTTCCGCGAAGGGAAGATCGGATTTCTGGAGATTGCATCCATCACCGAAGACGTCCTGCGACGTCATCGCTTTGAAGACCTGCCGAGCATTGATGCGCTGATGCGGATCGACGCCTGGGCGAGGAAAGAGGTTACCGAATGTTGCGCGGCGAAGAGTTGAAACGACGAAACGTCGAAACGTCAAGAAGTCAAAACGCAGGCGATCGGACGTCGCCGGCCGGTGCGCAATCCACCAACGGTTTCAGGGCCGGGGTACGCCGACACCTGGCGCGCTACCGGGCCACCATCGGTCTTCGTTACTGTCTCTTCGCGATCAGCACCCCCGCCATTCTGCTGGCCGCCGGGGCGATGCCGGAGTGGGCCACGACGGCGTGGTCGTACATCCTGCTGATACTCGGATTTTCGCTGGTCATCTTCGTGCACGAACTGGGCCATTTCGCCGCCGCCAAATGGGCGGGTGTTCGCGTCGAGCGATTTGCCATCGGCTTCGGCAAGGAGCTTCTCGGCTTCACCCGGGCTGAGACGCGCTATTCGTTCAATGTTCTGCCGTTCGGCGGTTATGTGAAGATGCTCGGGCAGGAGGACTTCGTCGTCGACAAGTCCGGCGAGTTGAAGGTCAAGGAGAACCCCGACTCGTTCACCAACAAGTCCATCGGCCAGCGGATGGTCATTATTTCCGCCGGCGTCGTTATGAACCTGATCTTCGCGGCGATTGCCTTCGGCATCGTCGTCATGGTCGGCAGGCCCCAGTGGCCCTCCGTGGTCGGTACGGTGCTTCCCGGATCTCCGGCCGCCGGGGCCGGCCTGCAAACCGGCGATCGGATCACCGCTGTCAACGACAAGGAAGTGAAGAGCTTCGGCGAACTCAGCGCGGCGATCATGCTTTCTGACCAGGGCGAGGAACTCGTCCTCGATGTGCTCCGCGACGGTAAGCCTGTCACGCCGAAGCCGACGGTCCTTCCAGCTTTCAACGAGAATCAGGAGACGCGGCAGATCGGCGTCAGCCCGGGTATGAATCTTCGCGCGTGGCTTCCGTCGCTTCGCGGCGGGTCCGAGCCGGGCCCGAATGAACTGCATCAGGCGGACGAACTGTATGCCGTGGTTGAAAACGGAGTCGAACGTCCGTGCAAAGACCTCGGCGAATTCCGAAGGGTGATCGTCGGTGCGCGGGGCGCACCGGTCGAACTCGTCGTCAACCGGCCCGACGAGCCGGACAAGCTTTCGATGCAGGACCTGCTCAAGTCCGATCTGAAAGTCGAGAGCAAGCCGGTGCGCATCACCGCCCGGGCCCTATGGACCGTCGTGCCGGAGAACCCCGTCGAGCTCGGCACCGGGTCGCTGCTCGGCTTTGTCCCACGCGTGCGCGTGCTGCATCCCGACGAGAATAAGTCGTTTGCCCTGGCCGGCGTTCGTCAGGGAGACGTGATTGCCAAGCTCGGGTCGCAGGCCTATCCCGATTACGCAACGGTGAAGAAGACGATCGAGTCGGGCGCTGGTGAAAAGATTCCCCTGGAGGTTTCCCGCCCGTATGACGCGAACGGCGAGCTGAGTGCGGCGGTCGTTCGTTTCTGCGTTGCTCATCGAGAGGCGTTCATCGCCGCGGCGATCAAGTCGTTGTCCGATGCTGCCGGGCTCATCGAATCAAAAGCGGCCGAGGCGAGCCTCAGCCAGACCGATCGCGAGAAACTCACTCAGCACGTGGCCTCGACGAAGACGCCCGTCGCGATGCGCAAGTGGCTCGAGTCCGTCGATATCCACAAGCTCGATCCGCTGGTGCCCAAGGCGCCGTTCTCGCTCTTTGGCAGCGGGACGCCGCCGACGATTGACGCGACGCTGGCACCGATGGATGACGAGCACCTCATCGTTGCCGCCGTCGTGAATCAGGCGGACGGTCGCCCGACGCCCGCGAAGGCCGCGGGCATTCCCGCCGGCGCGGCGCTCGTTTCCTGCGACGGCAAGCCTCTCTCCAGTTGGAGCGAGCTGTCGCGCATCTTTGAGGATTCTGCCGGCAAGACGGTGGAGCTGACTTATCGCGTCGTGGACGAGATCAAGACGACGAAGCTTGACGTGCCGATGTGCGTGACGGCCGCGCTGGACATTCCGCCCGGGGCACGCATCGTGAAGATCGACGGGAAGTCGTCGTTTGCCATCAAAGGGGCCGACGGTGAGTCGCACGAACTTGCCCTGCCGGACTGGCGTGCCATTCGTGTGGGCTTTTCAGGGATGGTCGGGCGCACCGTTACCGTCGAGTATGTGACGCGCGAGGGGGCCAGCGCCAAGGGAGAGTATGCCGTCGCCGAGGACAACATCGATCCGTGGCTGCAGCGCGTCTTCTACACCGAGCCGTTTATCTGTTATCAACTGGTCGAGCGAAACCGAGTGGAGAACCCCATCGCCGCGGTCGCGATTGGATTCCAGCAGGCATACGACGCGACACTTCAGACGGTCCTGGCGCTTAAGCACATGATCTTCACGCGGCAGGTCGGCCTGAGCAAAGTCAGCGGCCCGGTGGGGATGATTCGGCACGGCGGGGCGATCGCTCAAAGCGGGGCGGTCGATCTGTTGTGGTATCTGGCGTTGATCTCCGCGAACCTTGCCGTCATTAACTTCCTGCCGATGCCGATCGTGGACGGCGGTCTGTTCTTGTTCCTGGTGCTGGAGAAGATTCGCGGCGAGCCGGTCAGCATCAAGACGCAGGTGGCCACACAGCTTGTGGGTATTGCCCTGATCGCCACGGTGTTCATCCTCGTGACTTACCAGGACATCAAGAACTGGATCACCGGGGCCTGACCGCGTCGGGTGGGCTGCGGCGACGCTGCGAGTGACGCCTCATAACTTGAATCTGAATCCGTCCTTCTTTACGTTGTCGAGCACTTCGCGCATCTGGTCGAGCATGAGCGTCAGTCGCTTGGCCGACAGGAGCATTTCCTCGTAGAGCCGGTCGTCGGTGAACATCTTGCCGACCGTGCCGGTCTTGTCCTGCATCAGGGCGACGGTCTGATCGAGCCGCTTCAAGACGCCGGAAAGGTCGTCGGTCGCCGCGGCGAGTTTCTGAAGCAGCGTACTTAAGTCCGCCGCCACCTTCTTGCCTTCGCCGCTGAGGTCGCGGACGTTTTCCATCGCCGTCACGCCCGCCTCGGACATTTTCCGGCCGTTGGCCAGGACGGCGCTGAGATTCTCCTGGTTTTTTGGATCGCCGATGACGACGTTGAACGACTTCATGGCGGCGTCGATGCGCTGAATGAGCGTGTCGAGATTGGCCGTCACGCTCGCGGTATCCACCTGTTCCATCGTGCGGGACTCAAGCAACCGGCCCAGGTTCGCGGCGGCGGGTCGAAGGGCGTCGGCCAGTTCGCCGATGTGCTGCGCTGCCGACTGAAACGTCACCTGCATGTCCTTCGGGATGAGCTGATCCATGCGCGGCAGCATGGTGCCTGAGATGGTTCCCGAGCCGTCCATTGGAATCTTGCGTTCGTCGGTCGGGTCTGTGACGACGAGGGCGATCGGCGGCTTGCCGAGTCCCATGAGGTTCGGCCAGACGCGCATCTCGCAGGCCGCGGGCAATTCGAGGCCTTCGACGGAGACGACGACGATGACGCCCTTGGCCAGATTGTTCTCGTCGGCGAAGTGAAGAGCCTGGGTTTCTCCGATTCGTTTGCCGTTGAGGGTGACGGCCTGGCCCTCCTGAATGCCTTCGACGCCCTGGGGAAAGAGGACGCTCAATTCGTAGGTGCTGACGAGCAGCGAGCGTCCGCCTCCGAAGGCCATAATGAGGCCTCCGAGGATGACCATGCCCATGAGGACAAAGAAACCGACGATGGTGGTTTGTTGCTTATCAGCCATGTCGAAACCTCTTCCTGCCTGTGTCAGGGCTTCGGTTTACTGGTTCTTCCGGAGCCGCTGACGAACTTGGCGCTTATTTTTAGTCGTCCAGCGCGGCCAGATCCTCAGGATTGGCGTGGCCGTCGACGAACCGCCTCACGCGCGGATCGTCGGTCTCCTTGTAATATTCCGCGGTGCCGTCGGCGATGATCTTGCCTTTGTCCAGCATCACAATGCGATCGGCGACCTTGTATGCACTGGTCATGTCATGGGTCACGACGACGCCGGTGACGTGCAACTCGCGCTTCAGTTTCAAGATCATCTCGTTGATCACGTCCGATCTCACGGGATCGAGGCCCGTCGTCGGCTCATCGTAGAGCACGACCTCCGGATTGAGGGCGATGGCTCGGGCGAGGGCGACGCGTTTTTTCTGGCCGCCGGACACTTCGCCGGGTTTTCGATTCTGAAGGCCGTCGAGGCCGACCATGCGGAGCTTCTGCGCCACGGTGTCCTCAAGTTGCTGCGGGGAAAGCTGCGTGTGCTGGGCGAGGGGAAAGGCGACGTTCTCACCCACGGTCATCGAGTCGAACAGCGCGCCCATCTGAAAGAGCAGGCCGAATCGCTTGCGGACGGGGACGAGTTGGTCTTCCTTGAGGTTGTCGACACGCCGACCGTGGAAATAGACCTCGCCGGAGTCGGGCTGCATGAGAACGACGAGGTGCTTGAGCAGGACGCTCTTACCCGTTCCGGACTCGCCGATGATCACGGTGGTCTGACCGCGGCGCAGTGCCAGATCGATGCCGTCGAGGACGGTCAGTGAGCCGAAGCGCTTGGACACGCCGCGAAGCTCGATCAGGACATCATTTGCTTTGGGGTTGTCACTCACGCGGTTGTCTTAGAGAAAAGTGCGGAATCCGTAGAGCTTGATGCTAAGCGATTGAAGGGCCTCGGCGAGGAAATAGTCCAGGGTCAGGATGGCCATGAACGACGTCACGAAGGCCTCGGTGCAGGCGCGGCCGACTCCCTCGGCGCCGGGTCGACAGTAGAAGCCCTTATAGCAACTGATCAGTCCCAGGGCGGCCCCGAAGAAGAACGACTTGAGGATGCCGGAGAACAGGTCGAAGTTGCCCACGGACATGCGGGTGTAGTCCCAGTAGGGGCCGTTATCGACGCCGCGCTGAATGACGGAAATGAACCAGCCGCCGAGTGAGCCGGTCATGTTGGCGTAAAGAGTGAGGATCGGCGTCAGCAGGAAGCACGCCAGGACGCGCGGCACGACGAGGTATCGCACCGGATCGACCCCCATGCTGCGCAGCGCGTCGATCTGCTCGGTGACCTTCATGGTGCCGAGTTCGGCGGTGAGGGCGCCGCCGACGCGACCGGCGAGCATGATCCCTGCGAGAACCGGTCCCAGCTCACGGACGACGGAGATGTTCACGACCGCGCCCATTCGCTCTTCGAGGCCGACGGCGCGGAACTGCTCGATGGCCTGTACGGCGAGGACCATGCCGACGAAAGCGCCGGTGATCAGGATGACGGACAGCGAGCGGTAGCCGACTTCGAAAAGCTGCGGCATGAGCAGCCGCCAGAGCTGGGGGCGGCGCAGTTCCTTCAAAGTGCCGACAAAGGCATTCCAGGAAAAAACCGAAAAATCACCGAGGTATTGCGAGACGTATCGCAAGAAGGGCAGCGGCGAAAGTGGAATGGAAGCCTGAGAGTCCAATGTGCTGATCGCTCCGTCCTGAACACCCTGCCTTGTAGCAGTTTGTAGTCGCCGGGATGCGGGGAGTCAATTTCAGCGGACTGAATGCGGCGTCAATGCGGCGTCGAACGCGGGAGAATTTCAGCGGAAGCGCGGGCGGCTGCGCGGCGAAATCAGACCAGTTCGACGACGCTGTTCACATCACCATAGGGATTGGTGACCATCCGCGGATTCGCCGGGTCGCGCATCCAGTGGCCGTCCACCACGTAGCGATATTGATAGCGGCCCGGGCCCAGAGGCAATCTCGCGTAAAATGCACCGTCGCGCAGATGGGTCATCGGCGTTCGGTCAGGATTCCAGTCGTTGAAGTCGCCGGCGATGCGAACCGAGTGAGCGCCGGCGGCGGCTACCACGAAGGCCACGCCATGCTCGACGGCGCGAGGGCCGTAGATCAACTCGATCTTGCGATCGGCTGCGGCGTGCGGTGAGACGGGCTCGGCCGCGGGTGCACCGGTTCGCCGGCCGGGTCCCAGCAGGGTTTCGGTGGTTGCGAGCAGCTTGCTGGCATTGGCCGCGAGGGCCTCAGCCCGGTCGAGCAGGGCCTTCTGACCATCGGGCTTCTGATCGGCCAGGACGGCAGCGGAAGGGGCGCTTCGAGAAGTAAGGGTGGCGGTCGCGGTGGACGATGCCGGGGCCGCAGCCGACTCGACGACCTCGGCGGGCACCGGTTCGGATTCGGATGACGATCCTTCAATTGAGATCAACTCACGGGCCAGCTTGACGAAGTCGCGACAGCCGCTGGAGGCGGGGTCGTATTCGGTGATCGGCTGGCCGAGGCTGGTGCTCTCTTTCAGCTTGGTGTTGAAGTTAATGAAACCGGCGAACATCGAGCCGCCGTGTCGCTTGCGAAGCTCGGCGAGGATTTCGCGGGCGAGCTTGGTCCGGACGTCGTAGAGATTGGCGACGATGCGGACGGTGGGACTGCGACCTGCGATCTCCTTCATTTCGCGGATGGTGTCGAGCTGCTTGGAAAGACCGTGCAGCGAGAAGTAGCCGGTATCGACGGGGACCATGATCTCGTCGGCGGCGGTCAGCGCGCTTTGCGTGAGAAAGCCGATCGTCGGCGGCGTGTCGATGAGGACGAAGTCATACTTGTCTCGCGCGGCATCGAGGATGCGGGCCAGCTTCTGCTCGCGGCCCGGTATGCCGGCAAGCTTTTGTTCGAGCTTGGATAAGTCGGTCTTGGAAGGGATGAGGTCAAAGTGACTGGATATCTGCCAGGTGACTCGGCCGAGGTCGATCGGATCGGCCGTGCCTTCGGAGAGCAGGACGTCCGCGATGCTGACTTCGACCTGTTCCTCTGGAACCAGGAGACCCAGGGCACAGTGGCCCTGCGGATCCAGGTCCACGGCAAGCGTCCGCTGTCCCTCGCGGGCGAGGCAGGCGGCGAGATTTATGACGATTGTGGTTTTCCCACAGCCGCCCTTCTGATTCGCAATGGCGATGACTCTCATCGTTCGGATCCCCTGTCGCTAATGCCGCCGCGGGACTCCGCATGCCCCCTTTTAGTCAAAAGTGGGGGGTCCAAGTGGGTCCGATACAGCCGATAATGTTTGTTTCGGCTTCCCAGTACTGATTCCTTGAGTTGTTATGAGACGAAGCGGCCCTGATGCGGCTGAAATCGCCGCTTATTGGCGCAGGACCGGCCGGATTCACGACGGTGAGAAGGGTATGCACGGTTGCGGATGCGGGCGATAAGTACATAACTAAAGGAGCGGAAGAATGTTAACGCAGGTTTCGGGCTGGCTTGCGGTGGTTCTAACGGCCGTTCGTGCCCCGTTGCGATTCTTGTTGGCCTACCCCCGCACCCCTAGAATCGAATTCTGTTCGCCGAGGAAACAGGATCATCCGCGGTTTTTCGCACCCATGAGTTCGGTCGGCTCCGTAGGCGGAGTCACGCCGGTGAGCTTTCAAATAATCTCAACACCATGATCAAGACCTGGGAACGACTTTGTGAAATCGTGGATCTCGGCGTCGGCCGTGAGGTCCTCGTCGTCGGCGACTTCATGATTGATCGCTATCTGTACGGCGACGCGGAGCGGATCAGCCCCGAGGCGCCGGTCCCGGTTCTGCGGGTCGTGCGGCAGCAGGACGCCCTGGGCGGCGCCGGTTCGGTGGCCGCTGACATCGCTGCGCTGGGGGGCATTCCTCATTGCGTGGGCATCGCGGGCGTTGATGGGGACGCGGATCTGCTGCGCACGTTGCTTCGCGGAGTCGGCGCCGATCCCGACGGTATTGAGTCCATCGCAGGTCGCCCGACGACGCGCAAGACGCGGTTGGTCGGTCTGGCGCAGCATCGGCACCGGCAGCAGCTCATTCGGATCGACGACGAAAACGCCGACCCGATCGACGCCGTCGCCGTTGAGCGCCTGATGCAGACGGTCAGGAAGCTGCTCGCGAAGTGCCAGGCTGTTTGCATTGAAGACTATAACAAGGGCGTCGTGACGCCGGCCTTGGCGCAGGCCGTGATCGCCGAGGCTAAGGCGCGCGGCGTGCCGGTTCTGGTCGACCCGGCGAGCACCACGGACTACAGCCGCTACGCCGGGGCGACGGTCATCACCCCCAATCGCACGGAGACGGAGAAGGTCACGGGCCTGCGTCTGCGAAACATGGACGCGGTGCTTGCGCATGCCGCGGTCATTCTGGAAAAATGCCGGACGGAGTCGGTGTGCGTCACGCTCGATGCCGATGGCGCGGCACTGATAGGCCCGGGCGGGACCTTCGAGCACATCCCCACGAAGACGCGCGACGTTTATGACGTGACCGGCGCTGGAGATGAGGTCCTTGCGGCGATGGCGGTCGCGGTCGCCGCCGGTGCTTCACTCCGCGAGGCGGTGAGTCTGGCCAACGTCGCCGGCGGGCTGGAAGTGGAGAAGTTCGGCTGTGTGCCGATTACGCGCGACGAGGTGATCGGCGAGATTCTGCTCGAGCATCATCAACATCTGGGGAAGGTGCGAACGCTCGATCAACTGGTTCCCGAACTGGCTCGGCGCAGGTCGCGGCAGGAGAAGATCGCCTTCACCAACGGCTGTTTCGATTTGATTCACGCCGGCCACGTGGCGAACTTTCGATTCTGCAAACAGCAGGCAGACATCCTGGTGGTGGGGCTTAATTCGGATGCGTCGGTGCGCAGCCTGAGCAAGGCCGATGATCGACCGATCGTCGAGCAGGCCGACCGTGCGGAGGTGCTGGCCGCGCTTGCGGATATTGACTATGTGGTCATCTTTGACGAGCCGACGCCGCAGGCATTGATCGAAGCGGTGCGGCCGGACGTGCTTCTCAAGGGACAGGACTGGAAGGGCAAGACCATCGCCGGGCAGGAATTCGTCGAGAAGAACGGCGGCAAGGTGGTGCTGGTGCCACTCGTCGAGGGACGAAGCACGTCCGCCCTCATCGAGAAAATCCGCCGGGCCTGACCGAAGTTTCGGACGGCGATCGACGCGAATCAATCTCTCAATATGCGCCCGGTCAATTCGAGGAACACGGTTTCCAGGTTTGCTTCCTGCAATCTGATCGATGTCGGTTCGATGCCGCACTCATCGGCGTGGCGCGCGGCCGAGACGATCACCCGATGGTCTCCCGCCGCACTGAGCCGCGCGGCGTCGCCTTCCATGGTCCAGGCGATTCCACCCATCGCCGCTGCCAACTTGGCGACACTCGCTTCGCAGAGGCCCTTGCCCTGCAAGATCACGTCTCGTTTGGTGTCCACGCGCTGAATGAGCTCGTCGAGCGTCCCCATCGCCAGGATGCGTCCGTGGTCGATGATCGCCGTGCGATCGCAAAGCCGCTGGGCTTCTTCCATGTAGTGCGTTGTGTACAGGACCGCTTTGCCCTCGGCGGCGATCTGCTCGATCAGTTCGAAGATATGCACCCGGGCATGCGGGTCTACGCCGGCGGTCGGTTCATCCATCAGCAGCAGGATGGGGTCGTGCAGGAGCGCCGCCGCGATGTTCAGCCGTCGCTTCATGCCACCGGAAAAGGTCTTGACCAGATCGTTCGCGCGATCTTTCAATCCCGCGCGGGTGAGCACCTCGTCGATCCGGCGGCCGAGCAGGTCTCCGGTGATGTCGTACAGTCGACCGATGAGCGACAGGTTCTCCTTCGCGGTCATTCGCTCGGCGAGGCTGATCTCCTGGGGCACGTAACCCAACCGGCGCTTGTAGCGCTCGACGTCGTCGGAACCGATTCCGTCAACCCGCACGGCGCCGGCGTCGGGCCGCAGGAGTCGGGCGATGATGTTGATCGTCGTGGACTTTCCCGCCCCGTTCGGGCCAAGCAGGCCGAACACTTCGCCGGAGGCGATGGCAAAGCTCACATCGCTGACGGCGGGCGTGCCGTTGTATGACTTGCGAAGATGCTCAACCTGAAGAATGCTCACTGTCTTGCTCCAGTGCCGCTTATCCGGCGGCGATTGTAGCAATCTACCGCCCGGCCGCACGCGGACCGTGGTCGGTCGATACTTCGCTCCTTGCACCAATTGCCCGAATCGCCTTTGCTATTTCACCATGTCGCCTGATGAGAAGGTCGATGCCTTGCGAAGTGTCCGGACGGCGGTGGGGAGGGGGCCCCTCGCGAAAAAGATGCGGCTGCTGCGCGAACTCAGTCGCGAGGCGATCACGACTGGCCGGCTGCTTCGGACGTATCACGATCTGCTCTTGTTTCTCGCGGCGTATCCGGACAGCGCGGCGCTGCTCAAGCTGGTGGACGGCGAATTGATGCGGCTTTCGCAGCTCGTGAAGGAGAGCCCCGGCCTTGCGGCGCGACTCTCCGATACCGGGATCGCGAATACGGACATCGTTCACCCGTTCACGCTGGACATGACGCGCTGGCTGGTCGGTCGACTCCCCAGGGATGTCGAACTTGATTGGGAAGACGGCTCTCTCGGCGAAGCGATGGACGAGTTTCTTCACTCGCTCGTTCCGTCCGTTGAGCGGGACGGTCTGTATGCCGATCATCTCACGACGCAGGAATGGTTCGCGCTGGCGAAGGGGAGTAGTCGCGCGAGCGATGCCCGATGGCTCGTGGATCAGTTCGACCGACTGGAGGGGCCGGCGAGCCTTCGAGACCACGCGTTCGATTCGCTCAATGCCGCCGTGCGCTGGCGGCTGCGCGCGGCGGGGTTTTCGCGCACGACGGTTCGCTTCCCGCGGCGTCCGATCTATTTCCAGAAGGAAGCGATCCATCGGCAGATCGACCTGAAATCACTCGTCGCCAAGCGGCTGGGCCCGCCGAGTTATCTTTCTCGCCACCGGGCCGAGGAAGTTCTCGATGCCTGCCGGACGACACTGTGCGTCCGTCATCGTGAGATCGACACGCTGACATATGCGAACCCGGGCGAGGTTGTATTGCTGCGGCTCGATCGCGGCATCGATGTGGCCGTGTTCGGCATGTTGCCGGGGCGGCGGCTGCCGATCGAGAGTTACTACGGCTTCATCGTGGCGCGTAATCGTGTGCCCATCGGCTACGGCGGCGGCTGGGTTTTCTTTGAGCGCTGCGAGATCGGCGTGAACGTTTTTGATGAGTTTCGCGGCGGTGAGTCTGCGTTTGCGTTTGCCCAGGTGATTCGCGTTTACAAGTGGCTCTTTGGCGCGACGCGGTTTTGCGTGGACCCGTTTCAGTTTGGGGCGGGGAACCGCGAGGCCATCCATTCAGGGGCGTTCTGGTTTTACTATCGTCTTGGATTTCGGCCGATCGACGCGAAGCTGCGCGCCCTAGCGGATGAGGAGGCGGGCAAGCTGCGGGCCAATCCGCGACATCGAACTCCTGCGCCGACGCTGAGAAAATTGGCGCGGGCGAAGCTGGGCTTGTCATTTGATGATAATGCGAACGATCATTTGGCGGAGCTGGATCTGACGAAGCTAAGCCTTGCGTTGACTGCCGCCATCGGCAAGCAGTATCGGGGCGATCGCCGGCGCGCCGAGGAGGCGTCGGCGCGCGATGTCATGCGAATGTTGAAGAGCGGAAGCATCAAAAATTGGCCCGTCGAAGAGCAGGATGCCTTTCGCCGTCTTGCGCTAATGATTCAACCGCTGACCGCCGTCGCGCGTTGGCCTCGTCCCGTGAAGGACCGACTGCTCAAAGCGATGCGCGCCAAGGGCGGCCCGCGCGAGCGGGATTACGTGATCGCCATGCAGGCGTTGCCCAAGCTGCGCGACGCCTTGGCGGGACTTGCCGGCACGGCGCCGGAGGAGCCGCTTCCTCGTCCCGATTAGACGAAGAAAAAGACCAGGTCCAGGATGGCGAAGATCAATTGAATGATGAAGTCGAACAAACTCATGCTCAAAGACCTTTCAATGGGCGAGGCGACGACTGTATCTTAGTTGGACACGACCGGACGAGCAGGGTTGGGGGCGGGCTGAAAATCCGCCTTGCCCAGACCGGCAGAAGCTGCGACCCGTCTCCATCCCAGGCGTATAAGCCGCAGAGTCCATCGTCACCAAGAGGGTGTCCTGGCCTGTGAATTCTAAGCAAAACAACCTGCTGCGTCTCATAAGCTGCGTTTGCTTCTTTGGTTACGCGCAGGCGGCCTCCGCACACGATTCATGGCTGATCACCGACCAGAACAAGCCCAACAAGGGCGACGAGGTCTGGCTTTCTTTCGTGACCGGCGAGGAATTTCCGCTGGGGGACAAGGCGACCGCCCCCGGACGGGTCGCGTCGTTTGTGGATGTGACCACGGACAAGCGGACCGACATCACCGGCTACCTCCCGCAGGACAAGGGGCTTTCGGTTCGGCGAAAGCTCACGACCGGCGGTATGCACATCATCGGCATCGGCCTGCGACCCAACCTGATCACCATGACGCCCGAGAAGTTTGATGCGTATATCCGCGAGGAGCGCGCGGAAGCGGCCGTCGAGCGCTTTATCGCTCGCAAAGACAAGGATGCCGAGGTCGTCGAGTCGTACACCAAGTTCGGCAAGACGATCATCAGCGTGGAACCTTCGGAGCCGGGCGACAAGACTTTCAAGAAGCCGCTCGGCCATCGACTGGAGATCATCCCGCTGTCGAATCCCTGCGATTGGAAGGTCGGCCAGACGGTCAAGGTCGAGGTCCTGCTCGACGGCTACCGCTGGGCCAACGTGCCTGTGTCGCTGGGATACGAAGGGTCCGGCGCACACACCTACGCCGTACAGGTCAAGACCGACAAGGAGGGCGTCGCATCTTTCCCGCTGGCTCGCGCCGGCCACGCCTTTCTCAAGGCCCACTTCATTCGCCCGCTTGCCGATCTGAGCAAGGCCACTTGGGAGAGCTACTGGGCGAGTTTCACCTTTCGCATTCAGGGCGACTCCCGCGTCTCCGACGAGCTGCGATCCATTCGCGGGGTGCATGGTGAGCTGACGCCCGGGGCGGTTCTTGGGTATCGCGCGGGCGCCGCGGCACTTGTTAAGCTGGGTCTGGATCGCGGGACGGAGGCGCTTCGCGTCGTGCACGCCTGCCCGCCGAGTGTCAGCCTTGCGGCAGTGGCCGATGGGATTCAGGCGGCGACGGGCGCGACGCTGGGACGGTTGAATCTGGAACTTTCGCAGGTGAGCCGGGCGGGCGACACGCGAACGACCTTTGTCGACCGCTTCTCCGGCCAGAGCCTTGACGTTCGATTCCCGCCGGAAGTGATTGATGAGATTCAGTCGGCCAGCGAGCCGTTCGATGTGGAGTCGCTGGCGCTTCGGCTGGCGACGATGCCCGATGAGATGCTGTTCACCATGCAGCCCGCCGAATCGAGCCCGAATGATTCCGTCATTGGCGCGTTAAGCCGTCGGTGATCGGTCCCACCCCAGAAGGTGCATCCCGTGCCCAATCTGCTTTGAATATTCCGGCCTGCGCCCGACAATACCCATCATGGACATGACGCGAATGGGATCTCATGACTCAGAGATGGCCGCGGCCTCGCGCGCAGCCGAGGCCCGCTGGTCGCCCATCATGCTCGTCGGCGCGCTGAGCGGGCTTGTCGATCCGCTCATCGGCCTCTACGCCGAGGTCACCAGCATCTTCTGGAACCCGAAACTTCCCGCAAGCGCCGACACGCCGCGCCGCCGCTCGCGCGGGCTTACGCTCGTTCTTGGCGGCATCGAAGGACCCAGCCCTTACAACCGCGCCATGGCCTGCGCCGTTCTCGAGTCGGGCTATCGCGGGGCCGTCCGCCGAATTGACTGGAACGCGGGGCTCCCGCTGATCCGCTCGTTGATTAATCTGATGAGCAAACGCCATCAGAATCGCTGGGCCGCCGAGGTCGCCCGGCAGATCACCGAGCAGAAGCGCGCCCACCCCGACGCGCCGGTCTGCCTTCTTGCTCAGTCGGGCGGCACGTTTGTCGTCGTCAAGGCGCTTGAGTTACTCCCGGATGACGTGAACGTATGCACCGCCGTCATGCTCGCGCCCTCCATCTCACCGGCCTATGACATTTCGATCGCCGCGTCGAAGTGCTCACACGGGCTCGTTTCGGTCGGCGGGCCCGGCGACTATATGTTCCTCGGCATCGGCACGAGCCTGTTGGGCAGCTCCGATCGCGTCTTCGGCCCAGCGGCCGGCTGGGTCGGCTGGCATCACCACGGCCGGCCGGAATTCATCGAGCTTCGCTGGCATCCCTCGTGGCTGGCCCACGGGTATCTCGGTAACCACACCACGACCTCCTCGGTCAAGTTTCTCTCACGGGTGATCGCGCCGCGATTTCAGACGAAGCAGGCTACATAGAGTGGCCGCGTCGATCGTTGCCGGCGTCCGAAGCGAGATACGCTCGAACACTGAAGAGATTCGGCGGATTGGTGACTTGTCTTGAGAGGGCGAGCCGCCGCGAATCAGGGGGAGTGAAACTGCCCGGGACAGGGGTCGAACCTGCACTTCGTTTAACCGAAACTAGGCCCTCAACGAATTGGCCGGAAATCGTAATTGCTTGGGAAACAAGCAACTTATGGCCACGGCTGAAACTCGATTGACCAAATTCGCGACCATTCTCTATTCGTGTGCATACGGCGAGTGACATCCCGAGTCGCATCGGGGGAATCTACCGAATCTCGACGAGCCCGAGCGCTCGAATCACCTGAGCATTGTCTTGTGGCAGTTTGACTACGGCCTCTCCTCTGGTAATCCAAGTTCCCGCAGTTTGTCGATCATCGCCTCAAACTGCTCGTCCATTCCGGCTTCGCAGTCGAGCCCCCAACACTGCGTAATTGACCACTCATAGAATGATTCCCATGCAGCCTCTTCGGACCACTCAGAATCGCCACCCTCACCGGATGACATCATAGATTCCTCGCCACCGCCGCCCATGAGGCTTTCGCCTTCGCACTCGTCGGGGATGCCGTTGGTGTCGATATCCTCGCTGATCTCCGCCGCGATGTCGCAGCCGTCGGGAATCCCGTTTTCATTGCAGTCGTCGCAGGCCGGATCGCTCTCGCAATCGGCGATGTCGCATTCATCGGGGATACCGTTCGTGTTGCAGTCACCGCTGCCAAACGGCGGCGGCAATGACATATCACACTCGTCGGGGTACCCATTCTCATTGCAGTCTGGGCTGACCCATACATCGCCATCTGGGTCGGTCGGATCAACGTCGCAATCGTCCGGCACGCCATTCGTGTTGCAGTCGTCCTCGCACTCGTCTGGGGTGCCATTCGTATTGCAATCGGCACTTGCCTCTTCTGAGATGTCCCAATCGTCCGGGATGCCGTTCTCGTTGCAATCCTTTTCGCATTCATCGGGAATGCCGTTCGTGTTCACGTCGTCGCTGGTTACTTCGGAAATATCCCATCCGTCGGGCACGCCATTGGTATTACAGTCATCCTCACATTCGTCGGGAATCCCGTTGTCGTTTACGTCCGTCGCACAATCTGACTCGCAGTACCACGGCCCGCCCTCGGCCGTCGAGTTCTCGTCGATCTCGCATTCGTCCGGGACACTGTTAGCGTTGCAATCCTCGCTCGTGAGGGCGACGATTAAGTCATAGCTATCCGGTAGGCCATTTTGATTGCAGTCGATGCTTGATCTGAAAGTCGGGGCCGAGCACTCGACGGCACATTCCGGTTGATCGAGCAGGACTGCGATGAAACACGGCAGGTCACTCTCCATCGTGACGAAACCGTCGAGGTCCATATCGAAGCACTGGCACTCCCCCGTGCACTCCGGATCGGCCTGCGTCAAGCAATCAGCAAACGGTTGAACGTCAAGCCCGTCCACGACACCGTCCGTGTCCGCATCGCTGTCGCCTCGCGTCTCGCAGTCGCTCGTTGCCTCGCAAATCCGCCGGAATTCATGCGCGCCCATATCGACGATCGGACATGCCCCGGCTCCGGGGTCGTCGGTCCTGTCGGGATCGTCCATGCGTCGTGCGTGCAGATCGGCATCGTGATTGAGAAGCGGCTGAATTCCAGGCGTGTTAGCGTCAATGTCGGCTAATACGTTCGCGGCGTCAATGCACGGAGAAGTCGTCATCAGTCGAAGATCGTCGTCCGGCGTGCCCACCGTGTTGTCATCGCCATTTGCATCGACGAAGAGCGGGTTGCTGTTGATGTTGCCCGTTCCGGTGAAAGCACCCTGCACGTCAGTGTATTGGACCGTCGCGGTACCCAATCCGACTTGAATTTGTGCGGATGTATCAGAGATCGGCGTTGATGACCTTGTGTTGTTCCAAAAAACGCAATTGGATACGGTGAGTACGCCATTATTGTGATGGACCCCACCGCCAGTGTCCCTAGCGTGATTGGCGGTGAACGAGCAATTCGTCAGTGTCAGATTGCTTGCCGAACTACGCAGCCCCCCACCTTGCGCCTGCAATGTGGGTTCAGCCCGGTTTCCCGAGAAAACGCAGTTGATGAATGTCGAGCTACTCGATGAGCCGTAAGCTCCGCCACCTGCGTCCTCGGCCAGATTGCCTGCGAACACGCAATTCCCGATAGTGGGACTACCCTGCACGATGAGCAATCCGCCGCCGACGGCCGTGAGGTCCGCCCCATCCGCATTTCCTGCGTAGATGACGAAGCCGTCAAGCAGGGCACTGCGATCCACTTGTGCCGTGAGTAAACTGCCGGTGACGACGTGATAAGCGTTGTCGCTCGTTACGTTCGGAGTGCCGATGTCGCCGCTTAGAATGGTCGGGTTCGCGGTGATGTCCCGATCTTCGACGGTTGTTTCATCTCCCGCGAAGCCGCCGTAGATCGCCACATCGTTCAAGAGTTGAAAGGTCGCGTCCCTCCCGGCGGGGGCTGTAGGTTTGTAGATGCCTTCGGCTACCCAGATTTGCTCGCCGCCGGCTTTCGCCACTGCTGCTGCCAGTGCCGATTGAAGAGTCGTGCAAGCGTCAGCCCAGGTTGCACCGCTGCCTGTTCCGGGTGCGTCTTCGTCCACATAAATAACTGGCGGCTGAGTGCAGGGGTTCGGTTCGCATGGCACGTCGTCCCCGCCGTATGTGCCTCCGACGCACCCGCAGTGAACTTCACTGTCAATCGCACAGAGTCCGCTGCCGAAGCAGCAAGCCCCCATTGGCTCTACGCTGCATGGATTCGGCGAGCAAGGTTCGTTCTGTGTCCACGTGCCGCATTGCGAATCACATGCTGCCTCAGTCGTGACACTGCACGCGGCAGTTGCGGGGATACAACAGGAGCCCAAGGGCACGCCCGTGTATGCAATCGACACATTTGCGAGCGATTCGACGCTACATGGCTGCGAGCATAGGCAACCGGTACCGTGAAGTGAATTGCAATAGTCGATGAGGTCGCCGACACTGGTCCCGTCAAATCGAATTTGCATCGTCTGCCCGTCACCGCTTAACGCCAGAGCGTCGTTCCACAGTTGTGCAGACACAAGAAAAATATGCGTATTAAAGTTGCCCTGCACGTCACCGCTACAAGGAGAGCGACCGTATTCCAATTGGAGCGGGTCGTCGTTTGCCCAAATTGAGAAGAATCGGCCGTCGGTGGGCGGCGAGAGGCTTCCGGCCGATGTTGTCACGCCATCCAGATAAGGGCCCGTTCCGGGAATCGCGGAATTTGAATTGTTCCTTTGGTCGGGCCGAAGGTCGATGCCGTTCATCTTAACCCGGAGATACTTTTCGGTCGGCTTTGGAGTCGATGATCCTGATGTGCCATTGCAACAGGAATCTCCAACGGGCGTGCAACTGCTGCACGGGTTGCCACCGACCGGCCCAAAGATTCGATCACGTTGACTACAACCGAGGTCCGCCAATGCTCGGATCGTAACGGTTACGAATGTTCCGGATTCGGCAGGACACTTATTCGTAAGACTGAAGATTCCAGGTGTGCCTGATTTGAAACCTAAGGCGTCGAGCGATGTTTCATCCGTGCTACATAGTTGGCCAAAGCATACCTCGAACGTGGGCAAAATCGCGAACCACAAAGCCGCGAAAACTGCTAGGCGAGACATTGAACCAGCTCCTGTGTCACTTGATTGCGTCCCCCAGCCAAGTTTCCCCGTAAAGGATTTGATTAGGCGGAGCCTATCATAGCAAGGCCCATCGTAACTCGAAAGGGCTATGATGCCGTAGAATCTTGCCCGCATTTGCCGATGTGATTCTAGGAGGATTCGCGATGAGAAGACTTTTCGGCGAGGTATATGCAATGCGACGACTTTCGTGTCTTGCGGTTGCCGCTATCTTGTGTGTCATGGTTCTTGCTCGCAATGCCGAGGCGGCACCCATCCTTCTGGCCAACTACAACCAAGCTTGGCCCGCTGGTCCTTCAGGGGCACCTCCGACGGATCGTGTAGAATTCCCTCTCGCTCATTTGCGTTTGGGAGAGGTCTTTCCTTTCACAATCGGGCAGGACGTTTCGTGGTTCGACGGCCAGCCGGGAAGCGTGGTTCTTCATGCCTCAAACGACTCAAACTTTTTGGAAATGGCTGAAAGGCTGACGGATGGCCTTGATGAAGAGTTGTTCTCTATGCTGTTCGCGGGATCCTCGGGAGTTGGCTCTCCCCAGTCCGAGTCCATTCAACATGGAATCGCTCCAGACCTAATCGGAAATGAGATTGAGTACATTCGGCTCAATGTTTATGAAATCAGTATCGTTCCGTTCGTCCATCCTCAATTCGGACCGCGTATTCAAATCAGTGCATCCGTTTCCTACGAATTCTGGGGCAAACCTGTCCCGGAGCCCGCTTCACTAGCCCTACTGTGCATCGCCGGGATTTTCTGGCGTGGCCCACGAAGGCACTCTAACAGTGACGGCTCCTCGTTTTTGTGATTCGACGTTAGCTGAACTTTCCGCCTCTCGGCTTATTACGCCCAGTCTCGGTATGCTGGATTAACTCTTGAAACGATGCCGTTCACGGCCTGTTGCGTCCATTTATTCGAGCGGCTTGTCTTGGTTGGGATGCCGAATCGGGTAAGCCGAAAGGCGATTTGCTCCAGTGACATTCCCCGCCGACGCATCCGGCTAATCAATGCAATGACTCGTTGCTCGCGGCAATTGGAAACAAGTGTGCAGTCGTCGTCCGCGAGGCAATATCCGTAGGGAATTGTGCCGATTCGTTGGCCCTTGGCTCGTTTGACGGCCAATGCCGCCTTGGTCCGCTCGCTTACAAGGTCCCGCTCGAACTCCGCGAGGACAGCCAGCATCCGAAATACCATCTTGCCCGCTGCACTCGTTGTGTCGATTCGCTCGGATAGGCTCACGAAGTCCGCCCCGGCCTTTTCCAATCGCTACTATAGACAGCCGCCGTGAGTCGAGAGTGGACGGACAGTCCCCACCCCGACTCGGCGGAGCCGGATCAGACGAACCGGCCGTAAACCTAATCATTTCAGGGAGTTGGGCGGCTTCTGACGGGGGGAGTCAACTGCCCGGGACAGGGGTCGAACCTGCACTTCGTTTAACCGAAACTAGGCCCTCAACCTAGCGCGTCTGCCAATTCCGCCACCCGGGCTGGGGGTCTTTCGTGCGGAGCCTGATAAGGCTAGCAGCCGCTCAAGGGAACGTCAATAACTCTGAGAACTGGGGTTTTTTCGCGATCCGAGACCGCCGCCGCCGGTGGGCGGACCTCCCGGTGCATTCGACACATCGTGATGAATCGAGCCGCGTCTAATTACACCCGAAGGTCAGGCAGAAGATCATCTCCGGCACATCCAGGCCGTCGGTGAAGCCGTCGAAGTTCAGGTCGCTGCGGATGATCGCGCCGGGCGGGGCGTCGATGCCCAGCAGGGCGTCGACGAAGCAGGGGACGTCGCCGTCGATGTCCAGCACGCCGTCGGCGTTGCAATCGCCGAAGAGCGGGATCGTATCGATCACGACGGAACCGCCGTACGGCGTCTCGATGCCGTCCTGGTTGCGCGCCTTGGCGCGGACCGTGTAGCTCTGCCCTGCGAGCAGGCCGGTCAACATGGATGTGTTGCTCGGCTGCCAGGTGAATGCGCCACCGTACGCGCCGGGCGGATCGACGTCGAAGTAAATGCCGGACATGCCGACGTTCAGATTAGTAAACGCCCCGGTCGCCGTCACCTGGGCGGTGGTGAACTCGACGCTCGAAAAGGCCATGCCGATCGGCGTCTGAATGTGGCTGGCGGTGCACGACGCAGGCGAATAGGCGCCTTCGTTCGGCATGGCGTTGCTGTCACGCGCCTTTACGCGGTAGCAGTACTGGGTGTTGGGCGTGAGGCCGAAGTCGACATAGGAGTTCGGATTCTGCCAGCCGCTGGTCGTGCCGCCGGGATTGGCGGATGTTTCCTCGAAGAAATGCTGCACCGGTAGGCTCGCGTCGATCGTGCCGGCCGCGGTCATAGTGATGCTGGTCGAATTCAGCGCCGCCGGAGGGCTGTCGAATACGAGCGGATCGGGCTGAGGCGGGTCAAAGTCTTCTATGACCGGGATCGATTCGCGATACTGCGAGATGGTCAGCGCCGTGTTGTTGATGGTCTGCGCGTTGTGCGCTTCGAGCGGCTGACCGATGGGAACCCCGGTCGGCACGCCGTTGAACAACACGTTGGGATTGGAGAAATAGTTCACCCGCGCGCCGGGCTCGTAGGCCATGATCGTGCGCTTGAGGTCCGGGGCGTTGAAACGGTGGCCGTACGCGTAGGGGTAGATGCCGGTGTCGGCGTTGTCGCGATCATGCTGGCAGCCCTGGTTGTGGCCGAGTTCGTGAGCCAGGGTGAAGTTCGCCGAGGCGCAGGTCCGCAGGGTGACACTAAAGGCAAGCGTCTGGAAGCCGGGGGACAGCGACGTCATCAGGTACGCAATTCCGCAGTTGTCCGAGTTGTTCACGATCAGCGCACACAGGTCGGCTCCATGGGTATTGCGGAGCGAGTGAACTTCATCGATGAAACCATCGGTGGTCCCCGAGAAGCGTCCCAGGTCGAGACTGGAATTGCCGGTCTCTGGATAGTTCGTCTCGGCCATGTGGACCAGGCGAAGTCGCGGGTTGATCTGGCTGGATGAATAAGCGCCATTGGTGATGCTGATCGAGAGGATCAACAGCGACTCAATTCCATTGGTTCCACCGGCGGCGATCCTGGCGGTTGTGGTGTACATGCCGAGGACGTCGAGCTCCGATCCGTCATCGACGCGAGGCGAGGCCCCTCGTGGGTCGCCGGGGCTCGGCGACTTCTCGGTCAATTCGGCGGCCTGAAGGGGGATCGCGTGCTGCCTGCCGGTGCCGCAGGACTTGAAGGCCGCAGGATTCACCTCAACAACCTCATGCAGCCCGCCGGGCATCGAGCGAATCTCAAAGACGCCGCTGTCCACCAGATCGATGCGTGCGCAGATGACGTCGTGATGGACGACCAGATAAAAGTTTGACTCGGGGATGTTCTCGAACTTGCCCATCCAGGTGTAGCTATCGGCGGAGCGAACTTCCCGACGGGTCAGCGCGCCGACCGGCGAAACTCCGTCGAACAGGTCGAAGCGCAGGCGGCGGTCGGCCATATCCGTCATTCCGTGCAGCACGGCGAAGTTGACATCGACCGTGCGACTGCGAACAGCGGTCTCTTCAAGGGCTCGGCGCGGGGCGGCGACCTGGGCCGAACTGAGAAAGGCCGGTTGAGCATTTGCGATGGCGGAAACTGCCAGCAGAACGCAAGTGCCCATGGAGAAGGACAGGCGTGAATACTGCATGGATTCGCTCCTGAGGATCAGGCTGGGCATCGTTGGGCGGTTCACTTGGGTAGACATACGATGATATGCCGATTCTGAGCCGGGAACAAGGCAAAAGGACTTGTTTTCGGTCCCTTCGTGCGCCTCAATGTGTGCGTATTCGCCGAATGCGGGTGATACGCACTCAGTTTTTTCTCTGATCTGATCGCCAGATCCCGGTCAGCAGGAGAATGATGCCGATCCACGCGGCGCCGGCGGCCGCGGTCGCCGACGCCTGATTCCGAGGATGAGTTGTGATCGCGGCGAGGGCGAACAGGATGCCGGAGATGAGCAGGATAACACCGCCGGCGCTGGTCAGGCGATTGACGAATCGCAGAGTGCCGATCGTTTGATTCTTCGTCGCGCCGGCGTCTTCCGGCAGCGCATCCACACGGATGCCGGGCGGCTGTCCGCTGCGGCCGCGCGCGACGGCCTCCATGAACGACTTCTTTTCTTCGCGCGTCGAGAGGATGCCGTGCAGACCGATGACCTGCTCGGCACTGCGTCGCTTGAGCCACGGTCGAATGTCATTGATCGCGACGAGCGATATGTCGTCCCATGCCACCTGCGTCAGCCCGCCGATGTTCCGCACGAAGAGGCCGCCTTTGGTGAGGGCGGCGAAGCGGCCGACCAGGTTGGCGCGGCGAATCCGCCACGCCAGAAAGACGAGCGGCGCGGCGAGGACGACAAGTGTGATAAAGGCGCCGCCGGTCTGACCCAGCGCCCCGACGGTCAGGCCGTACACCATGGGGCCGTAGAAATAAATCAGGATTGCGGCGAACCCGAGCGTGCCGACATAGGTCATCCACGGCCGCGATGGTTTGAAAACGATCGTCGCCTCGTCATACTCAAATGCACACTCCGGACAGCGGTGCGCCTGGGGCAGACCGTGCAGCGCGTACGAGCAATTGGGACAGGCGTCGATAGGCGGGTGGCAGATCACGCGGCGGGTTCCTGTGTCTCAGTGGATTCAGAGGTCCCGGCGAGCACTGCGCAATGCGACCCGCACTCAGGACACCGGCCGCTTACATTCCCAGTTAGATTGTATCCGCAAAACTCGCACGAATTTGTGCTCCTTGTCGCCAGTTTTCGCGTTTGCGAGATTATCAAAGCTGCGAGTGGTATCCAAGCGGTTGTGAATGCAGCAAGGCCTGTCCAATGGAGGCTGCTCCATCGAGCGTAAGAGCTGAGGCCCGTAGGCACGAATACATAGAGTGTAATGACCCAGCCGGACGCAAGTCCAAAGACCCCTCCCACGACCCAAGAAGTCTTCGATTGCAGGCGAAGTAGTCCCAGCGAACTTCCAAATGCAATAGATACGCAAATGATCTGTGCGGCGTAGTCATCCGCATCTGGAAAACAACGCGCCGGCATTACTCCGAGGAGGCGCCCAAGAAAAGAACCAGTGATGAATGCCGATCCAAGCAGTAACAAAAACGGCGAGAATGTCAAAGCCAATGCGCATACTTTGGACCTATGACTCCTCCATCCGCACAGGATTACCATACAACCAATTCCTAATGCAATCAGCGAGGGTGCCCCGATTGGGTTGAGGTTTGGGTAGTAGATCGTTGCAAGAATTGAGAGCATGGAGCACGCTGACTCGCGAACTGCGCCAGATCGAAATCAATAGAGCGCGGCCTCTAGTTTAGCTCGGCGATTCTCACTCCCACCATGGCGATCTCCCGGCGGATCAACTCGGAGTCAGGCTCCAGCGCCAACATTCTCGCCAGGACGCACGCCGTGCTCGACCACGCCTCCTTTTGCGAAAGGACCGTCCGAAGATTGTTCAGCATGCGCATGAGCGTGGCCTTCGCGGCGACGGCCTCGAAGGCTGAGTCGTCCAATCGGATCGGTTTGCCTAACAAGTGCGATACCAGGCGTTCGCAGCCTGCCCGACTGAGCACCTGTCCGCCGCCGAAGGGATCGATCAAAAGATCGCCGGTCGGCGTCTTGCGCTTAATGACGAAGTGCCCGGGCAGACCGACGCCGACGAAGGGCCATCGCAATTGACGGGCGATGTCGAGCCAGATGACGGAGAGCGAGATGGGAATCCCGATGCGACGCTCGATGACCTGATCGAGGAGGCTGTTGCGCGGGTCGTAATAGTCGGTGATGTTGGCAGAAAATCCTTCCTCCTCGACAAGAACGGTCCGCAGTGCCGCCACCTGGTCGGCGGGTGACACGACCTCGATGCGCTCAACTCGCCGGGCAAGGCCGTCGAGCCGCTCGAGCCACGGCTTCGGGTCGAGCCCGGGGCTGTGGTCCGCCGCAAAGAGCAGGGCCGCCTCGGCGATGCGGATGTCGCCGTCGGGCTTCTGCACGAGCAGGTCGAAAGGATGTGCGAAATCGAACTTCATGATACTAAAGCCGGCGCATGCCGAGTCGATGCGTCACATTCCTATTCTAGGCCGCCGGCGCTCCCAGCGCCATCGCGATGGCATCAAAAATCGGCTGAAGAAATGCGCCCACTAGAAGCTGCAGGATCGACGTAACCGCTCCCGTCAGAAATGCCTCCAGCGTCGCAAAAATGACATCAATGAACTGTTGACCGGGTGACATAATAAGACCTCAACTACGAATGCCTCACTCTGATCCAGTGGCCCCCCTCGTGACGGGGCTACGAAATATCCGACAACGCGCGGGCCTGCGGTGCCGCGCCGCGGCCCACACGGTTGATCATTCTTCCGGGTCGGCGGCGGTATTCGGGACTTCCCAAAGGTCGGCAGCCGTGGCCGCGCGATACTTTGCCTGGGCCTGAAAGAAGGCGGCCAATGCGTCCACCTCCAGCGCCGCCGTGCCGGCCGTGGCCTCCTCGCGGAGGTTTACCAGTAATATGGTACTGTTGCCGAGTTGAAAGCTCTTGCGCTCCCCATCCTCGACTTCGCGGGCGAACTTCAGGCTGTTGCGGGTTCGCTCCCAGCGATTGTAGGAGGCGACGAGTTCGGACATGGCGTCCTGAACATCCGCGACGACCTGATCCCGCGCAAACTTCAGTTCACCTGAAATCTTGGACAACTTGGCCCTTGCGGATCGAATCTTGCCGCGGCCCTCGCGCAGCCAAACCGGCATTTCAAACTGCACCTTCCACACCAGTTCCGCCGGCGTCCGGTCCATGACCTCCGGTGCCCGATCGAAGTCCTTGGACGCTTCGAGAAGCATGTCCACTTTCGGCAGCAGCTTGTTTTCCGCTTCCTGAAGATCGACCTCGGTGCGCTCGCGCTCAAGGGCGAGTTGGCGCACTTCCGGTCGCCACGCTAATGCCTGACTTCGGTCCCGATCGGCGTTGGAGGGATCCGGGGCGGACGGATCGGGAAAGTCGCGCGGCAACTGCTCCGCACTCGGCATGAGCGGTGCGCCCGTATGGTCGCGATAGAAAAGTGAGAGGGCGATGCTCGATTCCTGAAAGCCCCGTTCCGCCGCAATCACAATCGCCTTGCGCAATTCGATCAGCCGTTCATTGTCCTTGAGTTCGAGGGCGGGCAGGTCGCCTTGTTCGACGCGCCGACTGAGGGCACTGTTTCTCGTTTCGGCGAGGGCCAGCAGGTTTTTGGCGATTTGCAGCTTCTGACCCGTGGCGATCCATTTCCAGAAAAGCTGGGCGGCCTTGCGCCGGAAACTGATTCGCTTCACCTGAATCTTCGGCTCGGCGAGGTCGACGTCGATCTTCGCCCGGGAGAGATTGGCTCGTCGTGCGTCGATCGGGCCGCCCTGCAGCAGCGGTACCTTCACGCCCGCCAGAACTTCTCCTCCGCGATCGGTCCGTCGGCCGTCATCATAGGGAGGGAAGTCTCCCTGTCCCCAGCGATATCCGGAGTAGATTGTCGTTCCCCAGAAGGGCGTGGGCTGCTCCAGAATGCTGGTAACGCTGTCGTTTCTGTAATAGCCCTGCGGCTTGTCGAGGAGTTCGGCGCGCGCGGTCAGGTCGAAACCGCCTTCCGCCGAGAGCAATCCGCCCAGGGCGATTTCCATCTCCTCCTCGACGGCCAATAGCAGCGGGAAGTGCTGCTCAACCGAATCGAGGACATTCTCAAGGGCGAGCGGAGCCGAGATCTTCTCGGAGGTTGTGCCGGATTGAGATTCATCCGGCGCATCGATCGGGGTCGCGGCGTCTTGCATGACCGATCGCGACTCGGGTTCGGCCGAATGAGGTGCTCGACTCATCGCCTGAGAGACCTGCCGATGCGCAGGCGGCTGAGTACAGCCTGACGCCATCGCGGCGGCTACGATGCAAACCCTCAATGCAAAGGAGGTCATGAGCCGGCCCCCTTCGTTTCGCCGCCCGACAGTTTGTCGAGCGCCACGGTCGGCGGAAAGCCGTTGAGCTGTCGCCATATTTCATATCCCGCGCGAACCTGATCCAGCAGCACCCAGCCGTTTGCCCGTACTCCTTGTCTCAGATAGCTGCTGTCGGGCCACGGCTGATCGTCCGGATCGGGCACGACCAGGATTCGGAACTTGCCGCGCCCGTCATCCTGTGCGTCAACAAGCGATACGCGCCCACCGAAGGTCCCGACCGCGACGGAAGGCCACCCTGAAAACTGGACGGCAGGCCACCCTTCGAATTGAAGTCGAACCGCCCTGTCCCGGGTGATGAGCGGGGCGTCATTACCGTCCACCCACAACTCGACGGCCAGACTCTCGGTATCAGGTATGAGTGTCAGCAAGGGATCACCCTGTTTGACGAGTTCCGCGCCGGGATTCACAAGAATCCTGAATACGCGGCCGTCGCGCGGGGCACGAATCACCTGGGTCTTCTGTCGCTCCAGTTTCACACGGGCGTCGGCCAGATCCTTCTCCGCCAGCGCCACTTCGCCCTGTGCTGCATTGAGCTCGGCAAGGGCCTTGTCCACCTTGGCCTGAGCCTCTTTGCCTTTTTGATCGCGTTCGGATCGCTTGGCGGCTTCCTCAGCGCGGGCCGAGGCGACTTTGGCCCTTTCAGACTTAACCTTGGCCTCCGCGGACTTGTAGTCGCGCTCCGCCTTCTGCGCGGTCAGCTCCGAGACGATGCCCTCGCGCGCCAGTTCGCTCTGGCGGATGAAGTCGAGCCGCTTCTGCTCAAGGTCCGCCTCCGTCGCTATCAGCGAATTCTCCGCCGAGACAACCTTGTTGACGGCGCTGTCCACGAGGCTTTCAGCGGCCGCAACGGTCAATTCTCGGGCATCTTCCAGCGCCGCCACGACATTCAGCGATGCCGAAACCCTGTCCATCGAGGCGGCGCGCTTCTGCTGGGCGGCCTCGTACTGTTGCTGGAGACGATTCAGCAAACCAGCGTCCTGATCTTCCAACTCCAGCAGCCGGTCTCCCTTCTTGACGCTCGTTCCTTCAATGACCCAGCAATTGATAAGACGTCCGGAAACGGGCGCCTGAATGGTCTGCTGACGCTCCAGTGGCGCAAACGCGGCGACACGGCCGAAACCCTTGACGTTTTGCTGCCACGGTACAAGCAGTACCAGAACAGGAAAGAGGGCGAGAATCACCGCCAGCATGCCGGCAAGTCTGCGCGCCAAACGAGGCGCCTGCACGGACGCAAGGACCGGCAGCGCTGTGTCGACATTATCAATATATGAGGCAGTGCCCATGGCCGATCAACTCACTTCAAAACTTGTTTTCATGGTGGATTCGCTCGATGCCAATGGCGTTCCCGACCGCTTGGCCATTTCCAGCGAGACGATGCGATCCATCTGGCCGAGTACCGTTGCGTCGTGCGAAAGGACGATGAGCGTCCAGGGAGCGCTGCGGTCCGCAAGCTTCGCCACGACCTGTTCACGCCGGTCAATCGCCAGATCATCCAGCGACTCGTCGATGATCAGCACACGCGGTTTGCCGGCAATCGCCCTGGCCACCTGAAGCCTGCGCGCCTGGCCTGACGATAGCGGCGCGCCGCCGGTAATCAGTCGCGTCTCAATGCCGTCCGGCATCGAGAGGATTTCGTCCAGAAGCCCTACCGAATCGAGCGATGCACGAACTTCTTCCAGCGATATCTCGTCGCGGCCGAGTCGCACATTTTCCAAGACAGTGCCTTCAAACATCTCAGCCCCCTGAACGGATGCCACGCTGTATCGCAGCGCACTGAGGCTGAGCTCACGGTAGTCCACACCGTCGAGGGAGAGTCGGCCGCCCGTGGGTTGTCTTAACCCGAACAGCAGCTCAGCAAGAGTGCTCTTACCGCTTCCATTCGGCCCTGAGATGCCGATCCGTTCGCCCGGGCGAACAACAAGCGTGAAGTCTTCGATAATCGGCTGCATGCCTTCGTATTGGAACGACACGCGATCGAGCATGATTGCGGCCGGCCCCGACCGGTCGGCGAGCTGTTGCCCCGTTCGTCGCTCCAACGGCAGATCGAGCAGGTGGCCCAGTTTCTCGACCGCCGCCATCAGGTCGTAGAAGCTCTCCAGGTGCTTGCCCAGCTTGGCGAATGACGCAACGACGGCGGTCACGATCAGCTCGGCGGCAACCAGTTGGCCGAGTGTGAGCCGTCCGTTGATGACCAGCCAGCCTCCGATTCCCAGCAGCGCCGTGCTCGATATGGCGTGCAGGGAAAACGCGCTGACCATCTGTCGAAACAGAATCGAAAAGTGGCGATTTCGGGCATCGAGATACTGCCGCACTCTCGCATCGGCGCCGGCGTTGGCAAACTCGATGGCGCCGCCGTGCTTGAACGATAACGGATGGCGCGCCATCTCCTCCAGCCAGCCTGCCACGGCATACTTCGCGTAGGATTCTTCAATAGACGTCCGAACGGCGCCCCGGCCCAGGACAAACACGATGAAAAGCAGGAGCCCGAGGAGGACAAGATCGAACGCAAGCAGGATCGGATGATAGAAGGCAAGAACGATCAGTCCGATCGAGCCCTGCAGGACGATGGCCAATCCATCCAGCAGCAGTTGTGCGCTGACCTTCTGTACCGTTATGACGTCAAAGAACCGATTGACCAGTTCGGGACCGTGCGATCGATCGAACGCCTCGATGCGCGCTCGCGGCAAGGTGTGTGCGATATCGGAGACGACGCGCACAAAGATGCGTTGCTGCATAATCTCCAGCGTATACGTCTGAAGGGCCCTCATCACTGCGCCCGAAGAAAGTCCCACGAACAACAGGAGCGTGATGACGACTAGCGGCTGAAGGATGCTTCCAAACGCGACGGTGTTGACGAGGGTCTGTACCGCCACGGGCACCGCCAGCGTTAACCCGCCGATTCCAACGGAGTAGATCACGATCGAGCGGATGTCGCTGCGCTCCGGCCTGAGCATCCTGATCAGGCGTCGCAGCGGCGGCAGGTGGTCATTTTTGTGCGAGGAAGTCTGGTCCATTTTGTCGGCTGTTGTTTACGTTCGAGTGATTGGAGCCCGCCGCCTCGATGGGCAGGTACACATCAGCATCAAACGCGGGGGAAATTCCGCGATGCTGATTCACTTCATAAGTTGAAAGTTCAGATTAAGTGATCCGGTCGGGCCGGTCTACTTTGACTGCGATGGATGGGAGGATATGCCTCAGATCAAAAGGCGCGTCGCCCGCGAAAGCAGCGGCCCGTCTAGAAAGAAAGAGGGTTGAGAATCGACTCTTTCCTGGTGCTCAACATCTTCATGGCCCTCATGAGAGACCGGCCGGACTCGTCTCGACGTGTCTCGAAAGTGACGACTTTCATTCCGATGGCAGGCCGTCCGCAGGGGAGTATTCTCCAGCCATTCGAACGACTCGCATCGTTCCGCCGTTTCCACGATCTCAGTTTGCGCGCGGAGCCCCGTCGAATAGGGCGTCAGCAGTACCGCCGCGATGAGCAGGCGGCCGAACGGGTTCTTAAGATTCGACATCTCTAAGTGCATTTGCGTCTGTCGTCTTGCCCCTCCAAGGCCGGTTGGAAGTGGAACCCGCATCAATTTCCGTCGAACTTATCTGCCTGACTACGGACTATTAGTCGCAATCTTAGTCTGCAGGAAAGTGGATTTCCGCAGCAGCTGGAGTCGCGCTGGGCCCACCGAATGCTTGCCCGCCGATCAAAACGCTATATCATGCAGACAGTATTGGGCACCCGGAAACGTAAGTCCTTGTCAATCAGAAAGCAACTGCGGAGACCAGTCACCATGGCAGGCCAGAAAATCACAATGAGCGGCGGCAAGCTGAGCGTTCCGGAAAACCCGGTCATTCCCTTTATCGAAGGCGACGGGACCGGGCCGGACATCTGGCGGGCCAGCGTGAAGGTCTTCGATGCCGCCGTGCAGAAGGCCTACTCCGGCAAGCGGAAGATCGAGTGGCTGGAAGTCTATGCCGGCGAGAAGTCATTCAACATGTTCAAGGACAAACTCGGCGAGGCGAAGGCTTGGCTTCCCGATGACACCATCAAGGCATTTCAGGAGTATCTCGTCGGCATCAAGGGACCGCTCACGACGCCGGTCGGCGGCGGCATCCGCTCGCTGAATGTCGCGCTGCGCCAGTTGCTCGATCTCTACGTCTGCCTCCGTCCGGTCCGCTACTTCAAGGGCGTGCCCAGCCCCGTCAAGCAGCCCGAGCTGACCGACATGGTCATCTTCCGCGAGAACAGTGAAGACATCTACGCGGGCATCGAGTTTCAGCAGGGGACCGACGACTGCACGAAGTTCCGCAAGCTCTTCGCCGAGGCGTTTCCCGAGAAGTTTAAGAAGGTGCGCTTCCCGGATACGACGGGCTTCGGCATCAAGCCGGTGAGCAAGGAAGGCACCTACCGCCTGGTGAAAGCGGCGATCGAATACGCCATATCCCAGGGCCGCAAGAGCCTGACCCTGATCCACAAGGGCAACATCATGAAGTATACCGAGGGCGCGTTCCGCGACTGGGGATACGCCCTTGTGAAGGAGAAGTACGGCGCGACCGACCTCGAAGGCGGGCCGTGGCAGGTCATTAAGAACGGCTCCCGCGAACTCATCATCAAGGACGTGATTGCCGACGCGTTTCTGCAGCAGATTCTCACGCGCCCGGCCGAGTACGACGTGATCGCGACGCTCAATCTCAATGGCGACTACATCTCCGACGCCCTCGCGGCATGCGTCGGCGGCATCGGCATCGCCCCCGGCGGCAATGTCAATTATGACACCGGCCACGCCGTCTTCGAGGCGACCCACGGCACGGCTCCGAAGTACGCCGGCAAGGACCAGGTGAATCCCGGCAGCGTCATCCTTTCGGGTGAGATGATGCTTCGCTACTTGGGCTGGAACGAAGCGGCCGACCTCATTATCCGCGGCGTGGAAGGCGCCATCGCCGCCAAGACCGTCACCTATGACTTCCACCGGCTGATGGAAGGGGCCAAGCTGCTCAAGTGCAGCGAATTCGGCGACGCGGTGATCGGTAAGATGAGTTGATGACCGCCGGTTGCGGAATCAGCCTTCAAAAAAGGGATTGTCGTTGCAGGTGGTATGTCTTCGCTCGTGCATGGGTTTTGTTGTGAAGGGACATGTACGTTCGGGCGATGGTGTCATTGAATTGACGCATGCTGTAAACTCAGTGTCTGGACCCGACGTAACCACGGCTTCACGCTTCGCCTTGGCCGGGAATTGTTAGTCCGAAAAAGTCTTCCGATCAGGTCTTTGTTTGCGACGATGACAAGCCAGATCAATCCACATCCAGACGGGCCACTTCGCGAGGGTCAGGGGCCCAATGCGTCTGCTTCGATAGCAGCCGCATCGCCTGGCGAAGGTAAAGCCGCGTCGCCGACTGCGCCGGGAATCAACCGAGCCCCTTCGCCAACGAGCCCCCCAACCGATCGCAAACCAAGCGCCGCCGAACGCAACAGCGCAACAGATCCGGTGAAGTTCATGCTGCTTCTGTTGCAGCTCGCGGTGATCTTATTCGTTGTCTACATCTTTAAGATCGAAGGGCGGACGTTCGGAGAGCTGACCGGTCTCGTTGCAGTCGGTTTTTCAATTCATTACTGGCTGCCGTATCGTTGGAAGAAGTGGTTCTTCGTCCTTTTTTCCGCGGGCGGCGCGTTTGCGATCATACCTCCGTTGACGGCGGCCGCCGTACTCGGAAGCACCCTCGTGCTTTACGCCATCGTTCGACTGCCGATCGGCTATTGGCTGCGGGTCGGGGCCATTGCATTGATCGCGGCGGCGTGCCTCTGGTATCGCAATTACGACGCGGGCTCCGTCTCGACAAACGCCATGTTGTCTTCCTTCTGGCCGGTCTTCGGTGGAATCTTCATGTTCCGAATGATGATCTATCTCTATGACATGAGGAATGAGAAGGCCCGCGGCGGGTTTCTGGACTATCTGACCTATTTCCTCATCCTGCCCAATTACTATTTCCTCTTGTTCCCCATCATCGACTACCAGACCATGCGCAGTACCTACTACAACGGCGAATTCCACAAGCAGGCCCAGGAGGGAGTTCGCTGGATCGCGCGCGGCGTGGCCCAGTTAATGATTTATAGGCTCATCTATCACCTGCGACCCTATCCGTCGCCGGAAGAGGTGACCTCCTTCGGCGGGCTCGTGGTCGCGATGGTGCTGACCTATCTCCTGTATCTTCGCCTATCCGGCCAGTATCACATTATCGTCGGAATGATGCGCCTGTTCGGCTTCAACCTGCCCGAGACGCACCGCAGGTTTCTCTTTGCCGAGAGCTTCACGGACTTCTGGCGGCGCATCAACATATACTGGAAGGACTTCATGGTGAAGCTGGTCTATTACCCCGTGTATTTCCGGCTTCGCCAGTTCGGCGATCTCAAGGCGGCCGGGGTTGCCACCTTCATCGTGTTCGTCGTGACCTGGGTTCTTCATGCGTACCAGTTTTACTGGCTCAGCGGCACACTACTTCTGGAGTGGCACGATCTATTGTTCTGGACGATTCTGGGCGTCCTGGTGCTCGTCAATGTGATTCTTGAGACGAAGGCGCAGTCCAAACGCGGTCGAGGCGCAGCGCCGGTCAAGCCCAATCCAGTCGTAAGATACGCGAAGATCGGTGCGACGTTCGTGACGATTACGGTGCTTTGGTCGATGTGGAACGCGAAGTCACTGACACAGTGGCTGGACATGCTTACCTATTGGAAAGTCGGATGAAGCCGCGAGACTTCAATTATCATCTCAAATTGACCCTGCCGACGCTCGCCGTGTTGCTGGTCGCGGCGGTCCAGCACAAGCGGCTCGGCAAGCTCGAGCCCAGCAATAAGCTGGAACTTGCCCTGAACGTCATGGGCCGCACGGGACTCAGCGCTCGCGATGAAGGCGAAATGACCGCCGGCTATTACGAGGGGCTTCTGGATGGCGCTCAAACGACCGCGAGTAAGAGCCGCGGCTTGCTCGCCAATCTCAGCATCCTGAAGCAGGCGCCGCCCGACTGGAAGGAATTCGCCGAGACGACTGCCGCGATGCCCATGGGCGGCTATATCCAGTACGAGATGAGGCCGAACGTTCGCATCGAGCACGCCGGCGCGCTCTTCGTCTCGAATCAGTGGGGACAGCGCGACAAGGATTACACAAAATCGAGACCGGCGGGTGTGCGGCGACTGGCCCTCGTGGGTTCCTCCATCGGGGTCGGCTCGGGCGTCCTGATGGAAAAGAACTATGAATCCCTCCTTGAGGATCGGCTCAATGCGGCGCCCGTCTGTCCCGGCGCGCCCCGCATCGAGATCATTAACTTCTCCGTGCCGGGTTATCAGATCACTCAATTGCTCGACGTCGCCGTTGAGAAGGCGCCTACCTTCGAGCCGAATGTGGTCCTGTTGGAAATCAATGTCCTCATCGCCTTTCCAAACTGGGCGAACCACATTGCGACGCTCGTTCAAAAAGGTGAGGACCTCAAGTATGGCTTCCTGAAACGCTTCGCCGCCGAGGCGAAACTCATGCCGACCGATTCGACGTCACGAATATCCACCAAACTGGCAATGCACCGAATCGCCATCACCGAGGCATGTGTCAGTGAGGCGCAGCGCCGCCTCAAGGAAAAGGGGATCGAGCTTGTTCTTCTGGCAATTCCCGTGACGGGGACGCGGGAAGAGCTGCACCCGATGATTTATGAGATACTGGACCGGGTTAAGCCGCTTGGATTGCCGGTGGTCAGCTCCATGGACGCTTATGGTACCCTTGAGCTGGAGGAACTTCGGATCAGAGATTACGACAATCACCCGAATGAGCTCGGTCATCGGTTGATGTTCGAGGCCTTGGACAAGAAAATCCGTGAGGAACCCCGGCTAAGACGTGTCGTCGCCGGCTGCGATGAATGAGGAGAAAGTTGCATGAATGAGATCAAGGAATACCTGCGAGACTATGTGCTTCAGGAGTTTCTGCCCGGTGAGAGCCGCGAAAACCTTACCGACGACCTGACACTGCGGACGAGCGGCATTCTCAATTCGATCAAGTTGCTCCAGCTTATCGGGCACATCGAGGAGAAATACTCGATCATGTTCGACGCCCATGAGGCGGGCAACGTAGCAAACTTCGACACGCTCGAGAGCATGGCGGAATTGATCGCCCAGAAGACGGGCAAGTAGCGACACCCGGTATCCGGCGGAGTAAGTGAGATGCCGAAGTTCGTGACGCTCTCTGACTATCTCGAACACAGCGCCGCGCGCGCCGGCGATCGGCCCGCGGTCATCGATCCCAGCGGAGAGGTCTTCACCTATCGAGGGTTTGACGAAAAGGCCAATCGCGTTGCCAACTGGCTCGTCTCGGTAGGCGTTCAGCCTGGCGATCGCGTCGGCATCAGCATGCCCAAGGGGGCCGATTCGCTCTCTTGTGTGTTCGGTGCTCTGAAGGCCGGCGCCGTCTATGTGCCGGTTGACTACAGCGCTCCGAAAGAGCGCAATCGCTACATCTTCTCCAATTGTCGTGTGGCGGCGGCCTGTATTGACGCGAGTTGCATGGGCATCTTCGACGAGCCGGGCGAGGGCGGGCACTTGCCCAGTGCGGTGCTTGTTTTCGGAGCTGCCGAAGGCTCAAACGCTGCGCCGGCTTCCGGGCCCGCTCGCTTTCCAGCCGCGTCGCTTGCGTCGCTATCGACTGCTCGCCCCGTCACGGCTCCGCGCGGGCCCAATGACCTTGCATACATCCTCTATACATCCGGTTCGACCGGCCTGCCCAAAGGTGTGATGCTCACTCAGGAGAACGGCACCAGCTACGTCGACTGGTGTACCGAGGTCTTCTCTCCGACCGAAGCGGACCGTTTCACGAGCCACGCCCCGTTTCATTTTGATCTGTCCATCCTCGACATTTACGTGCCGTTGAAGCACGGGGCCGCCCTGTGCATCATTTCCGAGGAACTGGGAAAGAACGCCGCGGCGCTCGGTGCATTCATCGCCGACAACCGGATCACCTGCTGGTATTCGGTGCCGTCGATCCTTTCGCTCATGACGCAGTTCGGCAAGCTGGAGCAGCACGATGCGAGCAGCCTGCGCATCGTGAACTTCGCGGGCGAGGTTTTCCCGGTGAAATACCTGCGCCGACTGCGCGAGCTATGGCCGCATCCGGCGTTCTACAACCTGTACGGTCCGACCGAGACCAATGTCTGCACCTTCTTTAAGGTTCCCGATACAGTCCCGCCCGAGCGAGAGGAGCCATACCCGATCGGCAAGGTCTGCTCGCACTGCAAGGATCTCGTCATCGGCGACGACGGAAAGCCGGTCGTTTGCGGGCAGGAGGGGCTGCTCTACATCGCGGGCAAACCCGTGCTTCAGGGCTACTGGGCGGACCCGGAACGGACGGCGAAGGCGTTCATCACGCATGACGGTGAGCGTTACTACAACACCGGCGACGTCGTTCGGCCTGATGACAACGGCGACTTCGTGTTCCTCGGCCGCAAGGACCGCATGATCAAGCGGCACGGATATCGCATCGAACTGGGCGAGATTGAAGCCGCTCTTTATAAGCACGCCGGCGTGGCGGAAGCGGCCGCCATCGGGCTGGCGCTAGCCGGAGACACCATTGTCATTCAGGCCGTCCTGTCCGCGAAGCCGGGCGCCAAGCTCGGGGTCATCGCCATGAAGCAGCACTGTGCGGCGCACCTGCCCGCGTATATGATCCCTGACACGTTCGTTTTCATGGACAGGTTGCCCGCGACGTCCACCGGAAAGGTCGACTTTCAGGCATTGATCCGGCAGGCCAAGGGCGGTTCAACGTAAGGCACCAACAGGCCGGACAGGGTCGGATGGCTTCTATCTTCTCACGCTACTCCGACGATCCAGACGACAAGCGAATGTCCTTCGGCGATCACCTCGAAGAGCTGCGCCGGCGGCTGATCTACGGATTGATCGGTTTCGTGGTCGCGGTGGTTATCTGCTTTAACTTCGGCGGGCCGATCATCGAGACGCTCACCACGCCGTACAGCGTGGCCATGCACGAGCTGGGCTTCGACCCGCAGATGGTCCAGCTCAACCCGGTCGAGTCGTTCGTTGAGTATTTCAAGATCGCCATGGAGTTCGCCCTGGTCCTCGCGGCACCGTGGTTGCTTTACCAGCTCTGGCTGTTTGTCGCGGCGGGGCTGTATCCGTCGGAGCGGCGGCTGGTTCGGCTGTTTGCCCCGACTTCGATTGCGCTGTTCATCACCGGGGCGGCGTTCATGATCATGGCGGTTCTCGCGGGCCTGCTGAAGTTTCTCATCCAGGTCTCGATGTGGTTTCCGCTGCCCAGCCAGGACAGCGCACTGTACCAGTGGCTGGTCACCAAGCCGCCCGCCGTCACGCAGCCGGCCGAGCCGATTGGCGCGGCGCCGCCGCCGCTGACGGTGCCGGTGCGAGACAAGAATCCGACGGACCCGCGCGATGGAGAAATCTGGATCAGCCGGGGCGAGCGGCGACTGATCGCCCGATACGACGGCGAGACGTATTACATGCCGCTGAAGCCGATGAGCAATCAGCAGTTCGTTCAGCCGTTCTTCTCGATCTCGGAGTATCTGGGGTTTGTGGTGAATCTGGCGCTGGCGTTCGGCATCGGGTTTCAGATTCCGATTGTCGTGGTCTTTCTCATCATGCTGGGGATCGTGCCGTCGGATCGCATCGGCGCGGCGCGGCGATTCGTCCTGCTCGGCGTGGCGGTCTTCGCGGCGGTGCTGACGCCGACGCCGGACGTGGCCACGATGATGATGCTGGCCGTGCCGATGTACGGGCTGTTCGAGGCGGGCCTGTTGGTGGGGCGGATGCTCGAAACGCGGAAGGTGGACGCGGAGCCATCCGAGCCGGTAGTGCCATCATAGTGGCACTTTCAAGTCAGACTCGGACCGTCGCCGCTGTCGGCCCGGCGAGACGCACTCAGGCGCGTTCGAGGTATTCGCCGGTGCGGGTGTCGACGCGGACGACTTCGCCATTGGCGATGAACGGCGGCACGCGGACGACGAGGCCGGTCTCGAGGACGGCTTCCTTGCTCTGATTGGTCGCCGTGGCGCCTTTGACGACGGGCGGGGCATCGGTGACGGTCAACTCGACGACGTTGGGCAGTTCCACACCGATGATCGAGCCATCCATCAGCTTGGCGGTGACGCGCTCGTTGCCTTTGAGGTACTTGTCGGCGTCGGGCATGATCTCGGCGGATGCGTGGATCTGCTCGAAATTGTTGATGTCCATGAGGATGAAATCGTCGCCGTCCTTGTAGAGGTACTCAAAGGGCCGGTCCTCGACATGGGGCGATTCAAAGTTCTCGTCCATGTTGAAGCGGTTGTCGACGATCTGTCCGGTCTTGAAGTTCTTGAACTTGATCTGCATGTAGCTGCGCCAGTTGCCTTTGGCGACGCGGGTGGAGTCGTGGACGATCCACAGCTTTCCTTCCCAGATGACCGCCTGGCCTTTGCGAATGTCGATGGCTTTGGGCATGTTCTTAAAGTCTCCGGACGATAAATCCGCTTTCGAGCGCCGGCGGGGCTGTCCGACAGACCCTGACACGAGGCAAACCTGACGCACAATGGAGCCCCATAGTTTCGGACAATTCGCCGGGGCTGTCAAGAATTGCAGGGGTTCGCAGCGTATTCGGACGCTGGGCCGCCTTTTGCGCGGGCGAGCGTAGGGAAGGCCGGCGGTGCGGGGCGTTTTTTTGCAGTCGGCGAATCCGGAAACGGGCGCGGGGATGGCGAAAGAAACGTCAAGACGCCAGGACACCAAGATGTCAAAACGCCAAAAAATCAAAACGTCAAAACGGTGAGCTGCGGCGAGATTGCGCGGTTTCACTCCGGAGGTCTCCTGTGTCATGCGTTCGGCAGGGGCGCGGGACGCGAGCAAGTCGTGCAGAAACGAAGGTGACAATAGGCGAAAAAAGTTTTGGCGGACGCCGGCAAGTGTTGTGACGGGCATGTGTTGGGGCGCTTCGCGTTTTAGGTGGTTTTTGGTGGAAACGACCTGAGGCGCGAGGCTGTAGGCGATAGGCTTTAGGCTGTAGGTTTGGGGTCTGAGCATCGCAGTTGAAGTTGTCGGTACCGGTGACATCGCGCGCTACCTCGTGGGGCTTGGGTGGATTGATCTCCATGTATCAAATCTTGCTCCCCGTGCGCGCCTTGGCCGGCATTCGACAAACGGCAAGCCGCTTTGAGGGGCTGGTGTGGAGAGGCGGGCATTCTGTTTCGCACTGAGAATCGTGCGAGTAGAATGGGGGGATGTCTTCGACGGGCCGGGAAATGCTCGAAGCACACTCCTGATCAATCCGTCGCGGGCGCGGAGTTGTAATGTCTAAAGACAAAGAAGCAAGACCGCCGGGGCGCGAAGTGCCGGTGATGACGATCCTGTCGGATCACCCAATTTTGGGTGAACGCGCGGCCGATCCGGATCGGCTCGACCTGAATCCCAAGCTCGGTTCGGTACTCGATATCCTGCGGCACAAGTCAACGCAATCACCTATTGCCATTGCGATTCGGGGCGGCTGGGGAACCGGTAAGAGTTCGGCCATGCGCTGGCTGCGCGATCAACTGAACGAATGGAACAAACTTTCGGAAAAGGAGCGGAAGGAACATCCGGTCGTGGAGTCGGTGTGGTTCGATCCCTGGAAATACCACAAGCGGGAAGACGTTTGGCGGGGCCTGATCGCGGAGGTCATTCTGCAATGCTTCTCAGTTTCAAAGTTGAGCCGAGAGAATCTGGCGTCTCGATTGCGACAGGCGGCCAAGAGATTCGGGCGGTTTTTGGGGACCGCATTTCTCGACGGGCTGGCGAACGTTGAGGTCAGCGCGGAGGCCGACGGGATCGGTGGCGCGAAGGTCAGCGGCGAGGTATTCAGGGATGTTTACGATGAGTACGCAAAGGCCAACCATCCCGAGAAGGCCTATCTGAATGAATTTGAGTCCACCCTACGAGAGTGGGTTCAGGACTTTTTTCCTCAGGTGGCGACCGACAAAAGGCAACCCAGACGGCTGGCGCTTTTCATCGACGATCTGGACAGATGCATGCCACTCGTGACGCTTGAGGTTCTCGAAGCGCTCAAACTCTATCTGAATATTCCCGGGCTGATGTTCGTGGTGGGGCTGGACCGCGATGTGGTCGATGCGGTGGTCAGGAAGCAATACGAGCAGCACGGTCTGGGCGACAGCAAGAGCGGGCAATACCTCGACAAGCTGTTTCAGGTCGAAATTGATGTGGCTCCGACGCAGACGCGTGCGAGGGTGTTCCTCTCTGAGCAAGTCGAAGCAATGAATCAGGCAACTCACGGTTATTGGGGCCGAATGCTTGACGATGTGAACATCCAACATTCGAAGTCCACGCGGGTATTGATTGAATCGAAGATTGAAACGCTCTGCGGAAACAACCCACGCGAGATCAAGAGATTGTTGAACAATGTTTTGCTCCGGGCCGACGCCGCCGCGAGAAACAAGAAGATAAAAAGCTATCATGCGCTCACCTTTGCCCAAGGGGCGCAGGTGTATCTCGTTCAACGTTTTGTCTCGCGTGACTTTCTTTATACGACAGGGCTGCTACTTCATGATGAAGTCCAGCGGTTCTTTCATGACTGGTCGAAGTTCGTACATGAGTACAAAGACTACCGGCCCGTGCGTGAAGATAGTCGGAAGGGGCGTTTCCTTCAGGGCGGTGGTGGTCAGGGGCTATTCTCCGCTCATGACGTACCCGGCGCGCGCGGGGATGCCTCGACGACACAGGCGACTCAGGATGCTGCATCGCGGCAATACGCGGAACTCGCGAGAAGGCAGCCTCAGTATGAGTCGTTCGTTCCCGGTCAAAAGGGTCCAATCGCACTTTTACAGAATGAAGACCTTTGGGATCTGATGGCGATCCCGTTTTCGCTCGAGGTCGCGGGTGAAACTGCGATTGAGGATGGGTCGAAATCCGAGGGGCCGGATGCGGGGGGAGGCAGTCAGGCGGACCAAAGGGGTGCGCCGGAAGTGACAAAGGATCAAATGCGGAGCGAGCCGCGCGCAGCGGAAGCGGCGAGCCAACCAGCAAGTCTCCAGGCGATGCCCGCCGTGCTGGTCAACGCGATCGCGAGGTCGCTCAAGAAAGCGGCGAAGGACTTGACCACTGGCGATCTGGGTCAAGTGCGGGAGCTTAATCTCTCTGGTTCGGGATTGGACTACGCGGGGCTGGCGCATCTGGGTGCGCTGACGGGCCTGCAATCGCTCAATCTTGATGGCACGCGGATCACCGACGCGGGGCTGGCGCATCTGGGTGCACTGACGGGCCTGCAATCGCTCAATCTTGACGGCACGCGGATCACCGACGCGGGGCTGGCGTATCTGGTGGCGCTGACGGGCCTGCAAACGCTCGATCTTAGCGACACGCGGATCACCGACGCGGGGCTGGCGCACTTGGCGGCGCTGACGGGCCTGCGAACGCTCGAACTTTACGGCGCGCGGGTTAATGAAAAAGCAGTTGAAGAATTGGAGAATGCGATCCCGGGGTTGGATGTGTATCGGTAGGGGCGGGGGGGCGCTCGCGCGGGGAAAGCCCACGGACGGCAGTCCGTGGGCTTCGAGCGGAACGAGACGTGCGGGGGGGAATCTCGCACGAGCGCCGCGCAAGCGCGGCAGATAAACGGGGTTCCTCGCTTGCGCTTCGGGCTGGTATCACAGTAGGCCGCGCGGGGCGGGCCAGAGGCCCGCACTCCCCACGGCGCGAATACACTCACGATTCATGGAGGCCCACGGATTGGAATCCGTGGGCTTGAGGGGGCGGGCGTTGTCGGCGGCGCGGCGGCGGGGGCGTTGCGAAGCCAGATTCGGGAACTGGTAAGGTTTGAATTGAAAAGACACGGGCGAGACGCCCGTACCACCCATACTTTACCAGTGCCCAGAATCGAGAATGGGTTGGTGGACTCCGGCCGGCGGGGGCGCGCGGCCGCTGTGATGAATTCCTCTTTGCTTGCGCTTCGGGATGGTCATAGGGCGGACGGCACTTCGCTCATGGGCCGACGGCGATTTCGGGCTTGGCGCGAATTTCGAGAACAGCCTACCAAATGGGGGTACTGGTAAAGTCTGGATTGAAAAGACACGGGCGAGACGCCCGTACCACCCAAACTTCACCAGTGCCCAAATGGGCCGGTCGCGCGGGAGAATTCGGCCTTTCCGCGAAGAAAACCCGTTCCAAACACAACACAGCTTTGTAAGCCCGCGGTGTGGCGGGGTGTGGTATATTCCAAATGGGCGGATCGTGAGGAGTCTCGCGTGATACTAGCGGACATTGGCAAGTTCGTGGGGGCCAAGGTGGCGACGGCGGCGATCTTTATCGCCGTGGCGGCGGGGGGGTTCTGGTGCTATCAGAATCCGGAGTCGGTCAAGGCCTTCGGAAGCGTCGTGAAGTACACGCTGATCTGGCTGGTGGTAGCGGCGGCGCTGCCGTGGTCGAGTTACCTGTTCATGCGGCCGCTTCTCGCCCTGCAGGCCAAGCAGACGACGGCCTCGGGCGCGGCGATCGTGAGCCTGGGGCTGCTCGGTACGTATTGTCTACTGGATATTGTGCTCGCGCTGTGGCTGGCGGGCGGAGGCGTCTCCGGCAGCCTCGCATGGTTCGTGCTAATCGTTGGTTTCGCCGCCGCAGCGGCCTATAATTTCGTCATTTGCGAGTCGCTGGCGCGGCATGTCGAACCATGACGCTCGACACGCGATATCGTCAGTGACCATATCGTCCATGAAGGGTAGAGCATGAACGGTCCACAAGCCGGCGACCGCATCAGCGAGTACGTCCTCGTCGAGATGGTCGGCGCGGGCAGCTTCGGCCAAGTCTGGAAGGCCCGGCACCACGTCTGGAAAGAGGAAATCGTCGCCATCAAGGTTCCGACGGATTCTCAGTTCGTGCGCAATCTTCAAAAAGAGGGCTGCACGATTCACGGCCTGCGCCACAAGAACATCGTGCGAGCGATCGGCCTCGACCCGTACGCGGAGACGCCGTACCTGGTGATGGAGTTCGTGGACGGACTCTCGCTGGAGGGGTGGATCAAGCGATATCCAGAGGGGATGCCGGTTCGCACGGCGCATCGGATCCTGCGCGGCATCCTCGAGGGCCTGGAGCACGCCCACGGCAATGGTGTCATTCATCGTGACATCAAGCCTGCCAATATTCTCATCGCCGGCGGCAAGGAGAAGCCTGTTGAGGAGTTGGGCGTTGATGACGTGAAGATCACCGACTTCGGCCTCGGGCGCGCCGGCGAGGTGACGGCCAACAGCATCATGCAGTCGGGCAGCCTGCTCGCGGAAGACGGCAAGAGCATCTCCGGGACGATTGCCTACATGGCCCCGGAGCAGCGGGACGGCGAGGCGACCGACGCGCGGAGCGATCTGTACGCGGTCGGCATCGTGCTGTTCGAATTGATCACCGGCCAGCGGCCCAGCGGGAGCGACATGCCGTCGCACCTGCGCGAGAGCTTGCCGCCGTGGATCGATCCTGTCTTTGCAAGACTCTACACGCGGCGCGAGCGACGGTTTCCCGGCGCGGCGGATGTCCTTCGGACGATTGGCCAATCGGAGGCGCGGCCGGTGAGCGCGGCGGCGGTTCCACCGATTCCGGTGAGCCGTGCTCCGGGGGCTCGGCCGGTATCCGGGAGAACGTGCCCATCGTGCAAGGCGGCGATCGAGGCGGGCGACAATTTCTGCATCTCGTGCGGCAAGCAGTTGGCGGTGGACGTTCGGAAGTGTCGTCAGTGCGGGGGCTATCCGGAGGCGGATGACCGGTTCTGCATTCACTGCGGCGGCGAGCTGATGGCGACGGGGGGATAGACCATGGTTATCTGGTCAACCGGGATGCCGCTGTTTGCCCTGCTCTTCTTCGTCGGGTTTACCATTTTTGTGTTTTCCTGCTTCCTGAAGGTCATTCGAGGGTCCGGCTGGGATAACGGTCGGGAATTGGACAATATGTACGACAGAAACGGCAATTCCCTTTCCGAAGAGGAGTGGATGGAGCCTTGGCGATGCCCGCGACCCAAGTGCCGGGCGATGAACCCCGGTCATGCGAAGTTCTGCCGGATGTGCGGCCACGAGGCCCGCGAAGGCGAACCGTCTTAGATCAGGCAACAGCTTCTCGCCTTAGTCGCCATCGCGGAAGATTCGTCGACGCTGGAGAATGAGTCGGCAAACATGGTAAACCCCGCTGCAAAGCGCGCAAAGGAACTGGAGTCGGCCTATCTCGCCGGGGTTCAGCAGAACATCCGTGAGGCGGGTTCGCGCTACGACCGTGGCAAGCTGACGACGTTTCAGGAGATCGACGCCGGCGAGCGCGTGCGCGCGGCGATGATCGACCGCCGTCTGCACGATCGGGCGCTGGCGGCCGAGTTGCCGCAGGGCAAGGGGTTTGTCATTCGTCAGTGGGCACGGCGGCTGTTCTTCTGGCGGAAGCTGCAAGGCGTGACGGTTGCGACGACACTGGTTCCGCCGGAGCCGCTGCTGACGCCGGATACGCCGCCCGGGCCGGTGACGCTGGCGCAACTGGCGTCGCACGTGCGGTCGCTGACGACGGACCTTCGGGCGCCGCATGTTATCGGCGTGTGCAGCCCCAGCGGCTTTGAAGAAAGTGTGTATCGCGCTCCGCTCGATATTCCCAATGTGACGGTGGTGCTGGTCGAGCCGACGACCGCCGGCGGGTGGAAAATTTCCTCGACCGGGCGGAAGATCGACGAACGGCTGCTGAAGCTGTTTAATCCGGAGAATGTCGCTCAGAAGATCGATCGGGTTCGCCGGGAGATCGAGGAGCGAAGCACGGATCTGCTGACCGGCGGTCTCTCGGCGAGCAGCATGGCGGCGAGGCTGGAGCTGCCGGTCAAGGTGGTACGGGAGGCCTTTGAGTCGGCCGCGAAGAGCGACCCGGACCTGCGCGTCTCGAAGCGCTCCGGTGAGTATCTGCTGTTTCGCGGCGCGGGTTTGTACTCGGGCGAGGAGGATGGTTCGATGTCGATGTTTGAATGGATTCGCAGTCTCTTTTCCAGTGAAGGGGACGAGGCGAAGAAGATCAACCTGCTCTCCGAGCGGCGGGCGGCGCTGTCCGACCGGCTGAATCGGATGTACGACGACATCGGCAAGCTGGAGAAGAAGGAGTCGCAGCTCGTTGACGAGGGCAAGACGGCGACGTCAAACGTCGTGAAGCGCCGCATCGCCGCGCAGATCTCCCACATGCGCAAGGACATCAGCCGGTGCAACACCAGCGCGGCCCTGCTGTCCAAGCAGATCAACATCATCAGCACGCACATTCACAACCTGCAACTGGCCCAGACCGGAAGCATCGCCCAGTTGCCGTCGAGCGAAGAACTGACCGAGGCGGCGGTGAACGCCGAGGAGATGCTGGAGCAACTGACGGCGAGCGATGATTTGGTAAGCAGCCTTGAAGTGAACATGGCCCAGTCGGCCATTTCGGATGACGAGGCGGAGATTCTCAAGGAGCTCGAAGGCGGCGATGAAGAGAAGGCCCCGCCGGAGAAGGCCCCGGCCGTCGGCGAGTCGCAGTCGGCCAAGACGCAGGCGCCGTCGCGCGAGCGAAGCGGGCCGCAGGCGGAATGACGAGTCTTTCACCAGATGGATCGGGCGGAGCATGGGATTATTTGACTGGCTGACAAAGCGAAACAAGTCCCTGTCGCAGATGACGCGGCAGGAGCTTCGGCGGCAGGAGCTGCTCCTGGGGCGCGACCGCGAGCAATTGCTCAAGCGGGTGAGCGACTGCGCGGCGAAGAAGCAGGAGATCTTCGAAAAAGGCCGGCAGGAGAAGTCGCCGGAGGTGCGGCGCATCCTCGCGCAGGAGTTCGACCTGAAGACGACCGAGCAGCTCATGGCTGGTCGACAGTTGAACATGCGCACGAAGGAGTATCTGACCGTCTCGCGCATGCGCATGCTTCGCGAGAACGCGGACAAGGCCAAGTCGATGGGTTCGCGGCTGGGGATGATCGGCGAGCGCGACCTCGTGACGCTGGAGAAGATGATCGAGAACGACAAGATCACGGCGGAGATGTATCAGGAGCGGCTCGACTCGATGCTGTCGATCGGCGAGGAGGAAGGCGAGTCGATTCTCACGCCGGGCTCCAAGCAGGTGCTGGACGTCTGGGAGCAGATGGATACCGGGCTCATCGACGACGCGGGTCAGGCCTTCGATGAGGCGGACAAGCGCGTGCGCGAGCGGCACAAGTCGGCCGAAGGAGCGTAGCGGTGGCACTCGAAGCGGCGGTCGATCACAGCAAGGACCATGTTCGCCGGGCGATCATGCAGTTCGCGGCGCGGCGAGGCTGTAAAGTGACGACGCCGTGGTATGCGGAATGTCTGCGAGTCGAGGCGGAGTCCGATGACCCGGCGGCTCAGTTCGGCAGCGTGGAGGACGGCATCTCCGGCATGCTGCAGATGGCGTCGACCTATCTCCTCGATAAGCCGAAGCACCGGGCGTATGTCGATGTGGAACTGAGCCGAAAGCGCGGCAGGACGATCGTGGCGATCACGTTCGGCAAGCATCCGCGAAGTTCAGTGCTTGGCGCGACGCTCGAAGCGTTTCTGATGGATGACGCGGCCTATGAGACGAAGACGCCGGCGGCCTGCCCGAGTTGTACGACGCCGGTCGTGAATCTGCGGGCGACCTATTGCGGTCGCTGCGGGCATCAACTGACAAGCGGCGCGACCAAGGCGCCGCGCGGGCAGGCGGACCAGGCCATGGACGGCGAAACCGATGACACCGAGGCAGTGGCCATTGAGCGGCGAGAAGGCGAGGAGCCGAGATGAGTCTATTCAAGAGCGAAGAAGAGCGGCGAATCGAGCGGGACATCAAGATTCGCCAGGGCATCCGGCGGATTGAGAAGTCGATCTCCGAGCAGAACAAGTTCACCAACGAGTTCATCAAGAATGCCCGGCGGGCCAAGCAGATCGGCGATAACTCGCAATACATCTTCATCCGCAACTCGCTGAAGAAGACGGCGACGGTGAAGAAGATGCTGGAGCGGCAGCTTTTGGCGGTGAAAAATGCGCTGATCATCAAGCGTCAGGCCGAGGCGTCGAGCGACTTCGCCCAGGCGATGGGGACGATGGCGTCGGAGATCGGTCGCATGTTCGGCCAGACCGACCTGGTGCGGACGCAGACGGAATGGGAAAAGGCGATGGCCCAGAGCCAGAGCATGGAAGAGCGGATGAGCATGTTCCTCGAGACGGTGGAGGACATCGCCGCGAGCGACACGGCCGAGGTGCCGACGGAGGTCGTGACCGAGCAGGAAATCGACGCGATGATCGAAGCGGAAAGCGAGGCGGAACACGCCAAGGACGTGGACGAACTCGACGCGCTGCGTGCGGAGCTAAACGCGGTGAAGAACGCCGGGCAGAAGGAAGCGAAGTAGAGCGCTCTCTCAAAGTGCATGAATATGGCTGTCATCCGGACTTATTGCGACACTTCCGTTTTCGGTGGTGTCTTCGACGACGAGTTCAGCTCCACAAGCCGGACATTCTTTCAGCAGGTTAAGATGGGCCGATTTCGCCTCCTTGTTTCGGACATCACCCGCGCGGAGGTCGCCGGCGCGCCGTCGCAAGTCAAGGAACTGTTCGACGGCTTGCTGGGCGACATGGAGCTTGTCGCTGTGAACGAACGCATCCTGACGCTTCGAGACGCCTATGTGAAGGCGGGTATCGTCGGGGCCCGATCGAAAGATGATGCGGCGCATGTAGCGGCGGCAACCGTTGCCGGGGCCGAGTTGATTGTCAGTTGGAACTTTCGCCATATCGTTCATTTTGACAAGATTCGCCACTACAATGAGGTCAACACGGCGCACGGATTCTCCGTGGTTGACATTCACTCGCCGCTTGAGGTTGTTGAATATGAAGACGAAGAAAGATTTTGATTGCGTCGAGATGAAACGCCATGCCCAGGAACGCATCCGTAAGGACTTGGAGGGAAAGTCTCGCGCGGAAGAGATTGAATACTTTCGGCAGGGCGCCGAGGAATTCGAGCGGCGTATCAAGGCTGCAAAGAGTCGAAGAGATTCGGAACGGACTTGATAGGCTGTTGGCCGCGAGCGACAGGTCGATCCATTCGGCATAGGGCTCCAGGATTACAGAGAGGGTGCGAATACTTCAGCATGTCCGTCTCCTACGACACCTTTGAACGCCTGAAAGAGCGCGGGCTCGCCGCTTATACGAGCGGGCGGGTACCCGGCGGCTAAGCCTTTTCTCATGCAGGCGGCCGATGCGATGATCAGGATCGCCGGGCTTGCGATTGCAAAATGCCCCCACCTTGGCTGCGGGGTTGTATGATGTGACGAGCGAGCAGCGCATGATGATCGCGAACCCATTCAGCTTGTTGTCGGACGCGCAGCTCGACGAACTCGTCGGGCGGCTGACGAAGTCGCTGTGCCCCAGCGCCATTTATCTGTTCGGCTCCCATGCCGTCGGGGTGCCGACGCCGGACAGTGACATTGATTTGATGGTCATTGTCGAGGACGAGCCTGCGACGGTCGAGCACCACAAGAGAGGCCGCGCGTGTCTTCAGGGCCTGGGATTGCCCGTCGAGCTTCATATCTGCTCGCGCGAGCGGTTCGAGCGTTTCGCCGGGGTCATTGGCAGCCTTCAACACGACATCCAAAGGAAGGGCGTCTTGCTTTATGCCGCCGAAACTTGAACTGGTGCAGGAGTGGCTGAGACATGCGCAACGTGACTTGGATTCCGCGCGCCAGCTTTTTCGCGCGAATCCGCCCCTCCTGGAGACGGGTTGCTTTCACGCACAACAAACTGTTGAAAAGGCACTGAAAGCCGTCTTATTGATGCACGAACAGAGACCGCCGAGGACTCATCATCTGGACGACCTCTTTGGGCTGTGCAATCTTTGGATGCCGGGACTATCAACGTTTGAGACACGCTGTGCCTGGTTGACTGCGTGCGCCGTCAAGATTCGTTATCCGGATAGCTCACCCGAGGTGACGCCGCAACTTGCTGATGACGCGCTGCAATCCTCGGAAGACGTATTTCAGTACATCTTGAGCCAATTGCCTCCGGAGGTTCGACCCTAGCTTATGTCCGTCTCCTACGACACCTTTGAACGCCTGAAGGAACGCGGGCTCGCCGCGTACAAGAACGGCGACTATCCCGCGGCGAAGCCGTTTTTGATGCAGGCGGCCGATGCGATGATCAAGATCGCGGCGGAGACGTCGGATGCCGCGCAGCGCCAGCGGCGCAAGGCGATGGCGGCCGAGTTGATCGAGTTTGCCAAGCAGTGCGATCTCAAGGGCGAGCATCGCAAGGAAGAGCGGCGCCGCGCGGCCAGCGGCGAGGACGATGAGAAGGGGGCCAACGCCCAGGACTGGATCGTCCGCGACAAGCCGAGCATTCGCTTCGACGACATCGCCGGGCTGGAAGACGTCAAGCACGAGATACGCCTGAAGATGATCTACCCCTTCGCGCATGCGGAGTTGGCGCAGCGCTACGGCATCTCCACCGGCGGCGGTTTGCTGCTGTACGGCCCGCCCGGCACCGGCAAGACGATGATCGCCAAGGCCATTGCCTGCGAGATCGACGCGACGATGTTCGTCATCAGCCCGGCGCAGGTGCTGTCGAAGTGGGTCGGCGAGGCCGAGCAGAACATTCGCAAGCTGTTTACGGCGGCGAAGGCCGAGGCCCGGGCGATCATCTTCATCGACGAGATCGAGGCGCTGGTGCCGAGCCGGCGCGATTCAAACAGCAGCGTGATGACGCGGGTCGTGCCGCAAATCCTTCAGGAACTCGAAGGCTTCGATCGCAACTCGGCGCGCTCGCTGCTCTTTGTCGGCGCAACGAACGAACCGTGGGCCCTGGACGCGGCGGTCATGCGGCCGGGCCGGTTCGATGCCAAGGTGTACGTGCCGCTGCCGGACGAGCCGGCGCGATTCAAGCTGCTGGAAATCTACCTCGGCAAGCGGCCGCTCGCCGCGGACATCGACTTCGCCGAGATGGTGCGGCTGCTGGACGGCTACAGCGGGGCGGACATCAAGGCGGTGGCCGAGCGGGCGGCGACGATTCCATTCATGAAGGCCGTCGGCGGCGCGGAGGCGGGGGCGATCGGCAAGGCGGACGTGGTTGCGGCGATTGAAGCGGTGGGGCCGTCCGTGCGGAAGAAGGACCTGATTCGCTTCGAAGAGTTTTCGAAGTCGAATTGAGATTCGTCCTGATATGTCGCGCGACGGAATCTAGAATCAACGGACATGGCGACCAAGTTTGAGATTTCGAGCTTTCTGGGCGATGAGCGGCTCGTGGCGCGGCGGGCGGTGGCGGGGGACGTCTTTTCGTTCCTGACCCGTTCGCTGGTCCTTCCGCCGGACTGCGCGGCGATGGTCTGGCCGGACGTGGGCTCGCCGCGCGTCGCAGGACCCGGTTCGAGTGTCGATGCCGACGGGGCCGTGCGACTGATGTTCGTTCGCAATACGCCCTTTGCGCTGCGCTACGAATTCGATCGGCTGACTTCAGCGGACGGCTTCGAACTGTCCGCGTCGGTCGGTTTTCAGATCAAAGTGGTGGCCGAGCGCACCGAGCTGGCGGGCTTCTGCGATCGGCTGATGGGCAGTGCCGCCACGGTGACGCTGGACGCCCTGCAGTCGCACTGCGCCGAGGCGGTGCACGCGGCGGTGGTGGCCTTTGTAAAGGCACGAAAGGCGACGACGCTGCTCTCGCCGCAGACCTGGCCCGAGTTCGACGCGATCCTTGAAGAGGAATTCAAGCCCGTCGGGTTCGCATCGGGGCTGGAGCTTGTCGGCGACGTGCGGATCACCACCGCGTCGAAGGACTTCGCGCGGGCGGCGGAGGCCGAGCGGATTCAGCGCCTTCGTGAGGAGCGGATCGCCGCCGATCAAAAGCTGCGCGAGCTGTCGTCCGATGCCCGGCGGCAGCGGCTCACCGAATTGGCCGACACGCTCGACCGTCTCCAGGAGATGGCGGAAAAAAACAAGGGCAGCTCGCTGGTGGAGCTGATTCGCGCGTTTGATCCCCTGCAGCGCGGCGGGCTGTATCAAGCGCTGCTCGCACGGCAGGGCGGCGCCTCGCAATCGCACGCGATCCTGATCGTCGCCGGGGATGAATTGCTCTGGTTCGATCCGGCCTCGCCGACCAGGCCGACGCGCCGATTGTCGCTGGCGAGCGACGCCGGGCCTCTGCGCTCGGTGCACGCGAGTTCGTGGGAGGGTAAGCCGGTCGTGCTGGTCGGGGCGAAGCGCGGCGTGCATCTGCTGCGGACCGAGCAGGACCCGCGGCTGACTTTCATGTTTGATGTGGATCGGCCCGTTCGCGGCGGGGTGAACGCGGCAGCAGTCATCGGCGAGCGCCTGCTCGCGACGCATTCGGAGGTGGGGCTGATCGAGTGGGCCCTTCGCAAGACGGATCATTTCGACCTGCCGCGTGCCGAATTGTTTATCACGGCAAAGTCGGTGCGCGACCTGCGGACGGACGAGCGGGGCACGGCGTGGATGGCCGTCGATCGGCGCGTCGTGGGCATCAGCGCGGAGGCCGAGGCCGAGCCGATCGTCATGAACGCCCCGGCGAGTGTCACGGCGCTGACGCTGGCCGTCGGCTGGGTTTACGGCGGGCTGGAGTCGGGGCAGATCGTCGCCTGGCGGATGGATTCGCCGGAGATCATGGATTCGCTGCGGCCGGCCTGCGGCAGCGCGGTGGAGTCGATCGGGTTTCTGGAGGGCGGCGGCGTGCCGCGCCTGCTGATCGCCGACCGGCGGCCGCATCTGGAGATGATGATCCCCGGCGAGTCGGTGAGCACAAAGTACGCGGCGGGCCAGCCGATGCGCTGGGGCCTTTCGGCGGGGCCGTGGATCGCCGGCATCAACGACCGGCGCGATCAACTCGTCATCTGGCGCATCGAAGACCCGGCCGAGCCGACGGCGGTCATCTCCATCGGCCAACTCTGCGGGCATTCGGTGCAGGACGCGGCGTGTTTGACGGCTTCGGCCATCTGAATGGACATCGCGCTGACTTGTCTGTCTCGGATCAGCACGGGCCCCTCGAATGAAACGTGAAGCCAGTCGAGCGCCGGGTCAAGCCTCAGCCTCAAGCCGCGCAAGCAGTTTCATGCGGCGATGGGTCTGCCGGATGAGCTTGCTGTTTGCGGGCATTCTTCTGGTCTTGCCTGCCATCAACACTACGCGATGGTTCAGGGTGCGATTGCCGGGAGTTGGTGAATTGATATCCTCTGCAGGGAGTATTGCATTTGGCTCTGAGTACATAGCGTCTTGGCATGATAAGTCGTGGTTTCCCGATCCAGATGTAGTTAACTACTGGATTCTTGACGTAGGCCTAGACAGCACTCCGTTGCTGGATGCATATTTGAATGCCCCTTTACGCTTCCGTCCCTCCACATTTGGGTTCATGCCGGACGCAGACATCATGGTCGCAGACTGGGCATTGTTCCTAATCTCTGCGGGTCTCGCGGCTTACCTATTGGGCAATGCGCCGCGGCGCAGCCGTTCAGGATTCTGCAGCAAGTGTGGATACGATCTTCGCGGAAACGACTTTGGGCGATGTCCGGAGTGCGGCACTACATTTGCGTAGTCTGGGCGCCCGTCCTGCTGATCAATGTATGGCTCGGCACATCTTCGGCAGGATAACGCCCCTGTAACCGGGCAATCACGAAATCGATTTCGCCCCCAACGGGGTCGCATCCCGGCGCTCGCAATCACCATTTCCCGCGCGAGCGCGGAGCATCTATGAAGCGGTGCGAGTCAAGTGGGACGTTCCGGATTTGCGTGGAAGCCTTTTTCGCACATTCCCGTCGCCGTCGGCGTCGGTCGAACCTGCCCATCGCAGCCGTCG